>Ga0209777_10001540_pt1 | contig 32726 bp, 16 predicted proteins | sample FrelakmetHBP12HB_FD_187147 | JGI IMG/M metagenome (GOLD analysis project Ga0209777, IMG submission 187147) | Freshwater lake sediment microbial communities from the University of Notre Dame, USA, for methane emissions studies -HBP12 HB (SPAdes)... | ecosystem: Environmental > Aquatic >... | reverse complement strand
GGCGGCCCGTTTTTGGACGGCGGCAAAAACGGGCCGCCGACGGCCACCCCATAAAGCAAAAACCGCCGATTTTTTAAATTCTGCGGTTCGCTTAGATACTTTGGTAGCCCCACGGGGATTCGAACCCCGGCCGTCAGCTTGAAAAGCTGATGTCCTAACCCCTAGACGATGGGGCCACAACTCGCTGAGCCTGCCTGCCGGCAGGCAGGCTCGTAATTACCAAATTACAAACTCCAAATCACAAATAAGGATATCAAAATATTCGCTAAATTTCAACAATCATTGCTTTCAGAACATAAATTATGTAGAATAAAACAAGCTTTTTATATTGAATAATATTTGGATTTTGTGATTTGTAATTTGTTATTTACCGCCGCAGGCGGTTGGGGGCCCATAGCTCAAGGGTGGAGCAATCGACTCATAATCGACAGGTTGTAGGTTCGAATCCTACTGGGCCCAGCTTAATCTATTATTCTTCTCTTGACTCCTAAACCCCGCCGTTGCATAATATTTGGAAATTCGCTTAAGGGGCATAAAATGGGTAAAGGGTATACGGTTTTTGTCGGTTTAATTATATGTTTGCTTTTTTCTGCACATCCCGCCTCCGCTACCGGTGAACCTCCTCCAGCAATAACTCCCACCACCATTTCACCAGAAGCAACCAATGCTATCTCTATCGAAGCCCAGGCAAAAACAACCGTTGAAGCCACTTCAATCAATACTTCCGAAGCGATCGTTTCTTCTCCAGAAGCTACCGGAGCCTCGACGGTTGAAACGACTCCTATTACAACCATTGAAACCATTGCCGCCCCAACCATCGAAACCAAAGCTATTATTGCACCTATTATTATTGCACCTATAATGATTCCCACCCCCGAGGCGCAAAAAACACTGGAAGAAGGCGCCAGCTATAAGAATGTCCCCTGGGGTTGTGATTTTAATAAATTCAGAGAAATCAAAGCTTATCCGGGTGGTCTTGGCTTACAAAGCGCCGGGTTTGTGAACTCTTTCGATGATAACGACATCGCCCTCATCCTCGGCGCTCCCGTTTCTGAAAAAAGCGGCAAAGGCGAGCGGCGCATCATGTATGAATTCGTACCGCAAAAATTCGCCACGGTCTACTTTGAACCCGATGATGTTTATTACATCTTTTATAACGGCAAATTTGCCATGGCTTTCTCGGGCATTATTGTAAGTAACTTCGATCTTTACCGGGATAATTTTTATAAGAAATACAGAAAAACCGGGACCTTCTCCAAGCAGTTTGAGTTGGCTCCCAAAAAGAATTTCAAGCTGGAAGCGATCAAGTTTCAAAAGGGAAAGACGGTGGCTTTCCTGATGAAAAGTGAAACTGAACAAAAGAAAAACATCACTTCGTCGGCTAAAGTACTCTTTGTTTCCGAAGATCTTTTCGCGGCCATCCGCCAGGAAGTCAAAGATAAACTAGCCGCGGAAAACCAGACAAAGAACATAAAAGCCCGACAGGGACTCGAAAAAGACCTGAAAAAGATCGAATAGAACCTTAGCGGGACCCCACCACCACCACTGAATAAGCTTGCGGATGCAAATATTTCTGAGCAACCCTCTGGAGATCGGCGATCGTAACCCCTTTTATGTAAGTCGGATATTTTTTTAGATAATCAAATCCCAAAGCATAATTTTCGCAAAAGATCAGATAATCGGCCAGATCAATATTTCTTTGAAAATCAAAGTAGTAGCTACCGGTTAAATAATCTTTAGCGTTTTGCAACTCCTCCGAAGTAACGGGTTCATTCCTGATTCTTTCTATTTCCGCTAACAGTCCCGCGATTGCCTTATCTTTATTTGACGGGGAAACCGCAATGTAGGCCAAGAATTCACCCGGCTCCAGTCCGGCCGAGCCAGTAATATTGGAGTAAGCGCTATAGGCCAACCCCAGACGATCTCTTAAATTATAGAAAATGCGCGCCGAAAGGTCGCCCCCTAAAATTTCATCCAGGAGTTGCAGGGCATAATAATCTGGATAATTGCGCCTGATCCCTAGATTCCCCAATAAGATCTGCGTTTGTTCTTTTTTCATCAAAATGCTTTTACGCTTGATGGCAGACTGAGATAGAACCGCGGGAAAGATTGGCAGAACCAGCGGCTTTCTTTCCCATTTACCGAATTTATCTTTTATTTTGCGAATGAGCTTTTCAGTATCAATATCTCCGACGATCGCCAGCAGAGTATTATTGGGCAAATAATATTTTTGATGAAAGGCAACCAGATCCTGGCGCGAAAGGTTTTTAATGGTCTTAACATAACCCGCAACCGGACGATGGTAAGGGTGTTTCCCATAAATAAGTTCATCATAAGCCATTTTAGCTACCATCCGGGGATCATCTTGATACGCGCTGACCTCAGCTAGCAGGAGGCTTCTTTCTTTTTCTATTTCCTGGGGATCAAAGGTCGGGGAAGTTAAAACCTCACTTAATATTTCCAAGCCTAGATCCAGGTCTTTGGCTAATAGTTCGCAAGCTGCGTAACCCCGGTCTCTTCTGCTGCCGGTAGCGAGCTTTCCCCCGACAAAATCAATTTTTGAAGCGATCGCCTCCGCGCTCCAGTTTTTGGTCCCTCGGGTAAGCATGCCGGCAACAAAGTTGGCTATCCCGGCTTTTTCTTCCGGCTCATAAAGAGAACCGGTTTTAATCGCGGCTTTGATCGCCACGAGAGGAAGGTTAGGCTTCTCATGGATAAGGACGGTTAACCCGTTGGGCAGGACCAGGCGGGTGACAGAAAAGTCGAGTGAGGAACGGTTCCCACAACCGGTCAGGGAAAATGACAACAGGATTATGCAAAGGACAAAATATTTTCTCATTTTATCTCCGGCAAAAGCCAGCCCACGATCCGATCTTCATCTCTAAAATATTTTTGGGCCGTCCTCTGAATATCTTCCGGGGTAACGGATCTTATCTTTTGAATATATTTTTCCAGGTTTCCATAACCGTATAATATTTCGGCCACTCCCAACCGCTTCGCCTGTTCATCGATGATTTCCCGATCAAAGGTAAAGTCTGCTTCCAGCTGATTCTTAGCTTTCTCAACTTCACGCTCGCTCGGTGGTTGCAGTTGTAAAAGGGTGATCTCTTTAAACAGGGCGGCTTCCCCCGAAGCGGGCTTTGTTCCCTCCCTCAACTCGCCAACGATGGAATAGATAAAGGGATCGATGGTTTCATAATAAGCGGAACTAACGGAGTTAAAGATAAATTGATCTCTGACCAGCTTTTTGTAAAGGCGTGAACTTTTGCCCTCGGTCAGGATTGAATCCAGCACCTGAAGACTATAGCTGTCACGGCTATCAACCGGCGGGGCTTTAAAGGAAATTTCAATCACGGGAAAAGTCACCTGCCTTTTCAAGGTAAAGCTTTTTCCAAGCCTTTGCTGAGGTTCAACCAACCCTACCTTCGGCGGTTCCGAGCCTTTTATGATGGGATCGAAATATTGCCGTATGCTTTTAAGGGCGCTTCCGGTCTCAATATCCCCCACCACTACCAGCACTGCGTTATTGGGTTGATAAAAGCTGTGATAGAACTCCACCAGCGCTTCTCTTTTTAGGCTTTTTAAATTTTCCAGCGTTCCCAGGACGGTTTTTCGATAGGGATGGAGCGAAAAACTCTGTTTCAGAGTCTCTTCTTCGAGGTTGTCATGGGGAGCGTCCAGCGACATTTTTTTCTCTTCCATAATCACTTTCCGCTCCGCCTCGAATTCCCCGGGGTCAAAGGCACAGTGGTTCATACGATTGGCTTCAATTTCCAACCCGATATTCAGATAGCGGGAAGGCAGATCAAAAAAGAAAACGGTATAGTCCAGGGAAGTAAAGGCTTCCAGCCTTCCGCCTAACTTATTAATGATCTTGGCAATTTCGCCTTTTTTATATCGATCTGTGCCCTTAAACAGCATATGTTCAACAAAGTGCGCCTTGCCGCTGCTCTCCCCTGCCTCGTTCCTTAGCCCCACTTTATATAAGATGGCGGTGGTTACGATGGGAAGAACGTGGTTTTCTTGGATCAGTACGGTCAGGCCGTTAGGCAGGATCGTTTTATGAACCTTTTCTCCGGCAAATCCGGCGAGCGGGGAAAGCCAGAGAGATAAAACCAAAAATAGACACCCTTTTCGGATAACACCCATTAAGCAAGATTATAGAGAGCACGAAAAGTGATGTCAAATCCAATCCAAGGAATAGGATTTTGCCCAAATATAGTGAAATTTTTCAAATCAAAGCCCGATAATAATGTAGAAAGAAAACTTTTGAACCTGCGACTAAACGTCGCGGTTCCAAAAGTGCGAGGAAACCGAGACGTTCAGTCTCCGGTTTCCAAGCATTAACTGATTTAGTATAAGGAGCGGACATGTCAACTGAAATAGTTACATTATCACTGAACAAGATAAGTAATCAAAAATACGTGGCAAGGACCGTTTTGGGACAGAAATGCGAGATGGATGCGCCCAGCGAAGAAGAGATCACCGCTTATGCGCAAACGATGGGAAATGACGGACATTTTGATGAGGTAAAAAGACCTTTCTTTGGCATGGTCTCCCGTCTGAGAATTGAGGATCACCGCTCTTTGATGAAAAGTCTACGGCAGAACCTAAGCGGGACAGTAGAGATTGAATCCGGAAAATTGCCGAGGTGCCCGCAAAAGACGGTTAAACCGGCGACTCAGCCCGTGGTCGAAGTGCGACCGGAAACTAAAGTTCAGCCACCGGTTATTACAAAAAAACCAGATGATGGCAAAAAGCCACCGATCAAGATCAAACCCATAACTAAAAGGCCGGATAAGCCGGTAGCCTGTCCCTTTGGCCAGGTTTATGATGCAAAGGCAAAAGCGTGCGTAAAATCAGAATAGGGAGCAGATCATGACCTTAGATAATATTGGCGCCATATGCCAAGCACGCGGAGTGGCAAAGGTTTCTCCGCAAAAAGCCGCTGAAGCTAAAGAGGACCTTATCATTTTGGAAGACCTGGGCCAGCTCTTTAATCTAACTAGCGCTGCCGAAACAATGAGAGAGAAGATCTCCGCGCAAGGGTTGACCCCCGAAGCCAATTCACTTTATTCCGGGGCTTTCGCCGGCATCCGGGAATCTGACCCCTTAAAGAGGACCCTGCTGGCGGTCGATGCCACGCTGGAAGCGATCGATGGGATAAAAAGCGCTCGTAAAAGAAAAGCCTTTGCCAGCGACCAGAACGCGCTGAACAAAATAAAAGAGATTATTCTCACTACCCAGAATGCCTATGCCAATATTTTAAATAAATTATCACCAGCCACCGGAAAAATATTAAAGCAGATCCTTTCTACGGTGCAGGGACCCTTCGGTATTCTTGAAGTTCCCAAGCTGGTCAGAAGCACGATCCAAAATATCAGCTTAAATCTTTCGGATCCTATCAAAAGTAAACTGGGCATCGGTAAATCCGGCTGGATGGAAAAGCTCTCGCGTAAAAATATAGAAAGCGTGGTGGCCGAATCCTGCCAGAATATTAAATATGTAAGAGTAGAAATTCCGACCAGCCGACCTACTCTGCTCCCTCCGGTAAAAAAATCGCCTTTTAACTATAGCGCCTCCGCGGGCGGAGGATACGCTTATGCAGCGGGACGTTCCGAGCTGAGAATCGGTCGTGAAAATGGGGTTACTGGAACAGCAGCGGCCAGTGGAAGCTATTTATTTAACGAACGCTTGACGCTGCAGCTTTATTACCTCACCCAGGCTACGATTAAATCCAATTTCAGCCAGTTACAACAGGGAGCGGATGAAGCGCTAGCCGCGGTCAATTATCAAACGAAAAAGAGCGATCTCCAATTGCGGCTGGGATGGGCACATTATAGTGCAACGGCAGAAAATGATCCCAACCGCCACGGCCTGCAACAGGATGCCAGATTTGTTTATCGTCTCAATCCCCGGCTTTCCCTAAATGTGGATGAATCTTTATTTTCCGGCCTGATTAACGCGAACTGGAAAAACCAAGTCCGGCTTGAACCCGGCGTAACCCTGAAGATTAAGGGTTTTAGCCCTTTTCTCGGCGGGATCGGAGGCTACGACCAATTTGCCGGGAAAATAATTTATGGCGGTTTTGCCGGCGTTTATAAAGAGTTGTCGGTACAGCAGGAATTCAACCTGCGCATTGATTATACCAACCTGCGCAAGCTGGAAGTGGCCGGCCGTTACTTTTTCCTGCACCCGCTCGGGGGAATCGGCCCGCTGGCTTATTATAATTTTGATTTTGATAACAAAACGCATGCTGTGAGCGGCGGCGTTGCTGCTTACCTTTCCCTCGGGGAACTGTTGAAGCGGAATATTCCGCTAGATCTGTTGTTTAACGGTCAATGCGGGTATTCCACCAGTGCAACAGATAACGCCAAATTTTGTTCAGGCATGTTGATGTTAAGATGGTCAGGAAGAGGATCGCTGCAGCTGCCGATGGTTTCCCCGCTGCGGCCGGATAACACGCGTCCCCTGCCGGAGGGAAGATAATGGCAGAAGCTAGCCGATTTACCCAACTGATGGACCGGGCGATTTTTAAACCCTGGGGAGACTTTGCCACAAAACATACTGCTTTAAGTCGGATTGTTAATCCCAAAACTATCGGTGTAGCCGGTTTGGTGGGTGCGCTGACAAATTATGCATCCAACTTTTTTATGCTTGACGCTGATAGCGCCCTGCCCACCATTCTCGTTGCCACCGCCGGGCTACTCGCTAAGGGTATTTCCAATCGGATTGATAACGCGATGCTGCACGACAAAGTGCAAAAGAGTGCCGATGCCGAAGAAGCAATAACTACCCTGTCCCGGCAAAATTCCAACCTGCTGGGCCAGATGGAAAGAATGCAAAAGCAGATGATCGCCTTACGTGGATCGGTCATGAATATTACGCACCTAACGGTTAAACAGAAGGTGATGGATAAAGGGACAAACAAAGAAACGGATCCCAAGCCGGTGGAGCAGGATTATATTTTATTAGAAGAGCTGGGTGTAGGTGGTTTTGCTACTGTCCGGCGGGCAACCAATCTTACCATGGACCGCACCGAGGTTATGAAAATTGCGCACAGCCAGTACGTTGGCGACGCCAATTTCCGCGACCGTTTTTTTGATGAAATCGACATGCTGATGCGGCTGGAACACCCGAATGTGGTAAAGATATTGGGGTATGGAGAAATGGAAGTTGAACCTTCGCGCGGGATCAAAAAAGTGGTTCCCTTTTATACGATGGAACCGATCTCCGGCAGCCCCCTGTCCAGCATTCTCAAGACGATGCGGCTGGAGCTATCGGAAAAAACGGTAGAACTGATGCTACGGATGGCGCGGACGGTGAAATATTTCCACGAAAAGGGAATTATCCACCGTGACATTAAACCCAGCAATATTTTTATCACCGATTCCGAGGAGCTGGTAAAATTTATTGATTTTGGGATTGCCAAAGATACAGAAGAAGATCGCAACCGCACCCGCACCGGCGAGCTGGCCGGCGGCACGCAGGAATACATGCCCCGAGAGCAATTTCTAGGGCAACCCCTGGACTTTCGCGCTGATCTGTATGCGCTGGGGGCGACCTTCTTTGAAATGCTGGCCGGCACCCCACCCTATCCCGCAGCTTACAAGGCTACCGAAAACCGTTTTGAAAAACCGGTTGAATATTTAACCCGCCTGTTGCACAAAGAATGGGGTGACGCAACCTTTTCCAGGATAAATTTATCTCAACTCATTAAGGATCTGCCCAAACAAAACCAGCAATACATTTTCCAAAGCCTGTTCAAAAATCCCCAGCATGAACAAATGGTGTTGAAAGTTGATAACTATCAACTAGAGGCAATATTGGAAGAGATGGTAACCAAGCGCTTCCTTGCACACGAACAGCGAGTGTTCTTCCTGGACGGGATACGACGGATTCAGTATTCTAGAATACCCAAAATCGAGCTGCATTTGATGAAAGGAGGGGCGACCCCTCATTACAAGGAAATGCTGCAGCTGCTGCAAGATATTTTTAACAAGATGTTGCACGGGGATAAGGATTATCGCTATGCCAGTGACGATGAATTGATCAGTGACCTGGAAATTTTAAGGGGCATGATGAGGAGTTATGACGCCACGGTGGCGCCGAGCAGGCAGTGAAATAACCTCACCCACCCCGACATCCGTCGGGGTCCCCCCTCCCTGCCTGCCGGCAGGCAGGTCCTTTTCAAGGAGAGGGCATAGGGGAAGGAAAATTGAAATTTTAGATAATATTGACGGATAATAAAATAAGAGAGAAACAGGAGCAAATATGCCTTTAAGTTTACAATCGATCGGAAGCAGTATAGCTAATTATTATCGCGGCAGGGCCAATAATTACGTCGCTAACAAAAACACAACTCCAGAGGTTTCGGCTTCTGGTTGCTCATTTTTTGTTCCCGGAAAAGTGGGTGACGGCGGAGTTGACGCACCGCTTACGGATGCCCCGCCGGATATGATGCCGGATGTATTGATAGATAGGCTCCCGGATGGATTAATTGATGGTATTCAAGATGACGCGGCTACGGATGCCATCCAGGACGACGCTGGTACGGATGCTATTCAAGAAGATGCTATCCAGCAGGATGCGATTCAAGAGGATGCACAACAGACGGATGCGATCCAAGATGATGCTCCTCCCCAAACCGACGGTCCGCTATGTATTTCGCAATCCATGCTCGAAACCGCTTTTACTACTGGAATAAGTGTTGGGTTAGACACACTCTCTAAACCAGGAAGTATTTCATTAGATAGAAACTGGACTTATAGATACAATGCGAATTCAGGAATTCTTCCGGATGCTTCGGGATGGACACTAGTTAAACCTGGAAGCGGAACGACAGAACTAATCAACGATCCAGTTTCGGGAGAAATGGCATTGCATATTAATTCTATGGGCGCAAATAATCGACTTTATTATCAAATTGATCCTTCATTCAACAATGCAACTGGTTGGGTTGTGGCTTGGAGAAGTAGGGTTGCAAGTGTTGAACCTGGGGCAAATAGAAATAGCGCTTGCGCAATTGATATTATCGATACAGTAAAATGGATGGAATTTGGAATGGTGGAGACAAAGATAGTCGATGCGATCGCACTTCAAGATTTATATATAATGGATACAGTTAGCGCAATGCATGATTATCGAATTGAAGCAAAGGGAGCAACATATTCGGTTTATGTAGACAATACGCCCGTACCAGGTTCTCCTTTCACGTTTGGTGGCGGAGATGTACTGAATAGAATATTATGGGGAGATCTTGCCGTTACGGAAGATAGTGATTCATATTGGGTCTTTTTTAGATATTATAATGGAGGAAATATTGCAAATTACGTTTCTCCTGGAACTTACGAAAGCAAGGTTTACGATTTAGGAGCTGCAGTAAATAACATAGGAACAGGAGCAACTATCACATTCCAGGGAGATTCACCACTATCGACTACCATAGCTTATCAAACAAGAACTGGAAATGTTAATCCCCCTGATGCAAGCTGGACCAGCTGGACTTCTCCACTAACCACAATTTCTATTAATAGCCCGAGCTTAATAACTAGCCTGACTGGCAGATATATTCAGGCGAGAACAAACCTCTCAACATCAACTGTAACATTTACACCAAGAGTTGATGATTTTACATTTAATTACTGCCAATATTAATTGATAATTAGATAATAAAAAGAAGTTATATTAAGATTGGGGAAAGCCACATTATCTCCTGTACTTACAGTAAAAGTTTGCGCGGGATTATTTACTTTCGTAATTTTAAGCCATTTTGTATTTGCTGCCCAAGTCAAATTAGGTGTAATAAATATTATAGAATTTGCTGTCACAAGTGAGTTACTCACTCTTATACTGGTAATTGTATTATCCCCGGCAACCGTTACAACACCAACATTCCCAGTTGTTGTAGCATCTGCAATTGTCGGATCGCCCCCTGTTACGGTTGCCGTTGCAGAACTACTAGGACTTATCCCAATTTTACCGCCATTTATTAATAAAGCATTATTTGTCCCGCTTGCTGTGGCAGAAATAGGAATACCGGAAAGCGTTCCCGAAGAATCTAAAGGATATAACTTACTGGCCGATGCAGATGTGCTGGCGCCAATGTTGTTTACAGTCGCGGCATTTGTGGCAGTTCCTGAAGTAGTGGCGTAAGTTGCGGTAGTTGCATTGGTTGCTGTCCCCGAAGTAGTCGCGTAAGTCGCGCTGGCTGCTGTTCCTGCCACATCCGCTCGAAGAGCATAGGCCACCGAGTTTATCCTCAAACGCGGAGACAACGTATCACTTCCAACTGTTACCTCAAGCCACTTATCATTGCCATCGAAATGCGTGGCGGAATCAACCGGACCCAAGCGGACATTGTAAAGACCGTTGGAAACGGTTACCTGAGTCGATCCCGAATCAAAAATAAAGCTTCCGCCTGTATCAGTATTGTAAATTTTAAAGTCCATGGCAAAGGTGCCATTTTGCAGGTTACCGGGGATATCGCGCAGTATTCCCTGGTAATTGATATACTGCGGCACGGCGTAAGCCACCGCTGTAATCGTTATTAAAACCATTATCGTATAAAATATTTTTTTCATTTTTTTCTCCTCTTTGTAAATTTATTATATATCAATGCCTATTTGTTAGCAATCGTTACGACAGTTTCTGATAGGAATTGTTATAAATAGTTGTGGCGCAGGGATTCTATCCCTAGCTGGTTCAGCCTGAAATAATTATTTAGTTTCGTTCCTTACCCTGGTAACTTTTTTGACAGCAAAAAAGTTACCAAAAAACTGCGCAAGGGGAATTCCCCCTTCCGTATCCCCCTTTTCAGACGCGCCGAACTCGGCCGAATAGACCTCATGGGATTCGGTCTATCGGCCTCAAACAGCGGCGCTAATAATGAATTTAGTATTTAAATTTAATACCTCCCTTAATCGTTAAAGAGCGCCGTCGGTTTTGGCAAAAGCCACGAAGATCTGAAGCTTGAATCTTTTGCCAAAAGGGAGGTGGAGGGTGGTTACGGCCCGACGTACGTCGGGCGAAGGGGGTCTTGGCAGCAGCGGTTTTGGAAGGGAGCTTCAACGGCACAGGGGTGCAGGGGATGTGCCCCTGCCCGGTTTCTTTTCTGCCGCTTTTCTTTGAACCGGCAAAGAAAAGCGGCAATAAAACAATTTAAAAATAACTATCGGGGTGGGTGAGGTTACCAGATTCCCGTCAGCGCGATGCGATGCACATTATCACGGGTCAGATCCCGCTGCGTGACATAGGCATAATCGAGCCGGGTGTGTCCCGAGATGAAGCCCGCTCCGGCGGAAAGTCCGCCATCATTGTAGCCAACTCGCAGAGACAAACCATCTTTGGTTGACCACTCATAACCAGCAGAGAGTTCCGGCGCATAACCGGCTTTCATGATCTGACTTACATCCACCGCAAACAATCCGGGGTTAGGGGATTTGTATGACAAACCGATCCGCAGCTTCGCCGGGACCTGCTCCACCGTCCCGGTCCCCCACTTCTGCCAGTTATAAAGCTCATCGCATTTAATACCCAGCGCTAAGCCATCGATAAAACTCTTCTTGGGTTTTGCGGATTTAATTACTTTGATGGGGGTTGGCTCTGTTATTTCTTCTTTTACGGGAAAGGATGGTCCGGCGATCCTTCTTTCTCTAAGATAAGGACTGATGTCCGGTAATTTTGGCGCTTCTTTGTTATCCTTTTCTTCTGGCTCTCCCCTTTTGCCAAAATTTATTAAGATGCCGGGGGTGATCGAATAACCTTCCGCCTGCCCGCCCGCGATCTGATACATGTCGGAAGTTAAATATTTAACGGTGAGACCGAACGCAAAATGAGGATTAAATTCTTTTCCATAAGATAGCATATAAGCGTTGGAAAAATAGCTGAAAATGCTAAGGTTTTGTACCTCATTATTGGCATCGGGAGTTGTCGTTTGCGTGATAGTTCCCAACCCCACCTGAATCCAGGATAGGCCTAAGGTTCCGCCAAAGGCCGGTCGGATATAACTTACATAATAATGATCCGCATCGGTCGAGAGGCGGGTCTGCATGGCAGTGATCTCGTTCCTGTCTAACATGCCCAACCCCGCCGGGTTCCAGTAAGGCGCGTCAGCGTTATCGGCTACCGAGGTAAATGCACCACCCATTCCCAGCGGCCTGGCCCCCACCCCCGCCTTTAACACGGCGATATCCATTCCGGCCTGACCCTGCGCCCATGCCGAAGCTCCAAATCCCAAGCACCAAATCCCAAACAATCCCAAAATTACAATTCTCATAATATCAAACATTTTAAATTTATTATTTGAAGCTTTGGTATTGTTTGTGATTTGTAATTTGTAATTTGTTATTTTCATTTTAGCACCGCTATTTTGCCGCGGCCGGAAACGGATTTGTTCCCAGATTTGGCGATTACTTCAAAGGGATAGATACCGTTCATAACCATATCACCGCGTCCATTACGCCCATCCCATGCGACGTCATCATATTTCGTCATGATCGAACTGCCCTCTCCGCGAGTATCTCCCATAATTTCGGTAACCAGCGATCCGGTGATATCGTAAATTCTAATTTTAACCTCATCCACATCTTTGCTAAGCTTATATCTGATCTTCGTGCTTTCCTTATTGGGATTGCACGGATTCGGATAATTAGTGATGCCGCTGATCTCAAGCTCCGGTTCGCAGCTGAAAGATTCGATATTCGATTCAACTGCACTACCGCCGGTGATAGGCGTGGCCGAGACTTTCCACTGATAGCTGGTGGGATACAGTTCCAGCGCCGGGTCGATATAGGGAATGGAATAACCGAAGTAAACATGGGTTGGATCTTCCGGTTTAGTTGTGCCATGAATATTTTCTTGCCGCAGCGGGCTTTCGCCGATCTGGGTCGGATCACTGAAAATACCATTCTTTGCCCAGGTAGCTTTAAAGTCTTTATAGACCCCCTTAGGCGCTTTCCACTCAAAAGTAGGCCGGCGGGTTTCAAGGCGGGGATCACCAGCGGGAGAAATGAGAGCGGGCGCTTCGAGGGTAGCCTGATTAGTTGAAATAAGCTGTACTGGATTGGTTCTTACTTTAACCGATGCACCCAAAGCAGAACCAGTTAAACGAGCAAAGTTGTGGGGTACTTTCTGAAAATAGGTACTATATTTAGTTTCACCTAACATATTGACCCATGACCTTTGCCACGCAACATAAGCGTCATTATTTGCGGTGTCTATTACTAAACAAGGATTTGTGCAGGAACCGCCGCTATTCGTTATTTTGACTGATGACGTCCCTCGTCTAAACCATATCTCGCCATTGCTTGACCAAACAGCATTACCTGCGATCCTTGTTTTCCCCTGACTCTCATATTGAATTTTCATTGTAGTTGCGGCAGAAGTATATGACCATGTACCATATCCCATAGGGATAGTTACTTTTGCTGCACAGGCACGTACCTTTAAATAATATTCTCCGGGTTCAATAGACGTTGTGACTTCTTTTTCAGTGCTGGGGTATATATCATCGTATAACCATACTTCTTTATCTGTATTCGCGTCCACAATTGCATAACTTCTCCTGCCAGCGTAAACCAAACCTGCCGCAGATAAATTTAAAACAACTGTTTGAGTCCGTCCGATAAAGAAATTATTACTGGTTGTATAAACGTCAGGTCCAATATCGGGAGCAGTAGGGTCAGATGATACCGCGGAAATTTCTAAATTCGCAAATCTGTTTATCGCATTTGGACCAAAAGTACTTCCCCAGGTTTTTCCTAAATCTAAGCTAGTTCGATTGTATTGAATAAACTTACGATCTTTGTAATAAGCATAAACATCTGTAAAGTGGTGACCGGGAACTGCATTAGCAGCTACATAAGCCCTTATTCGATGCGTGCCGGTTGTCATCCAGACCACTTTTGGATTAGACAGATCACATTTATCATGTGTCACATGCGCAGAATCGTCGATATCCCATTGCATCGCTTGATCCCCAACATTTCCACCCGAAGAAAGAGTAAGCATAACATTCTGATCATGATCGACAAAAAATGAAACCCAATCACCCCAACCAGTGCCCCACCAATCTTGTGCTGCAGAAGCATGCGCTGGAGAATTTGGATCATCTTGTGTGTCATCTATCCCCTCCACCCATTTCAACATTAAGAAATTTCCATCAATTGTTAAATATGGATCCGTCATTGATGGCGGCCCACTTTCAGGAGCATAGACAATCCCGGTATGATCGATTCTTTGGTCATCTCTTAAGTAAATGGTTGTGGTTTTAGTGATTGCCGGATTGCCGATTCCATCCGAAGCTGATACTTCTAAGGTATAATCTCCCTCATTTTCATAATCTGGCCCATTCGTTCCATCCCAGAGCACATGATAATTACCGTTACTATCATCAATAACATCTAATACTTTTACATTATTCGATCCATATTTGATCTTGGCCGAAATGTTCGATCGAGAAAAACCGGAACTAGGATCTGCGTCGGAAGCGGTAAAGTCAATTTGGACATTTATATCCACATAAGGATTAAAAGTCTTTGAAGGCAAGTCGCTGATCGCTGGCGCAACCGTGTCAATATAAAAAGTTAAAGGCGCGGAATCTTTCGTGTAACCCACGCCATCCACCGCTCTGACAAAAATCGCGTGTTGGCCTTCAGAAAGGGTGGGATGCCAGCCCGAACTAACCTGTCCTTGATAAACATTATCAATATAACCTTCATAATAACTGATCCCGCTGCCATTGCCGTCCCCTGGGTCTGACCAGCTTATAATCGGAGAATTATGATTAGACCAAACTCCCGCCGGAGTTTCAGAAGCAGAAAGGATCGGTGCATTGGGCGCAGTATTATCAATTTTAAAAGTATAATTAGCCGAATCAGTGTATCTACCGGCTTTATCGTAAGCCCTTAATCTTAAAATATACGTACCATCTGGAAGGGTCGGTTCCCAGAAACCGTTGGAATATATATTTGGGTCGCTTTGAGCTACATTATCAATATATCCAACCGCCCGATCCATTCCCGCAGTCGCATCGTTAGCGAAAAACGTAAGATGCGGAGTGGTATGGGTTGACCAACTATTTAGCGGCGTATGCGTTGGATCAATATTAATCCAGCTAAAATAAGGATTAACCGTATCCAATATTATTGAATCATTTTTGTAAACATAATTGCCGGCTTTGTCTGAATAACTGACATAAACCGATTTCGTCCCGTCCGCTCCCGGCATATTCCAACTCTTCGTCACTGCAACACTCTCCCAGCTGGACCAGGTCGAACCGTCATTGCTGAAACGCATCTGGCTGGCACCGCTGGTCGCATCGCCATAGGTCAGATTGAGTGTTACCGCAGGTGCAATGGTATAGGTGACGTCATTATTTATCTTAATTGAACCAAAAGGCGGCGTCTGGTCCAATACCGCCTGCCCTTCGGCGGAAATCAGATTACCGGCCAGATCAACCGCTGTAATATGATAGGTGTATGCCCCATCTACATCGTAACCCTCACCACTCCACACTTTAGTATAGTTCGCGTTAGCATCCAGGGTCGGCACATCGAGCAAAGTTATCTTGTGGACATTGTTTTTTAAAATATCAATTGTTAACTTTACCTTCGCATTATTATCGGTAACCCGATAGGAAATGGTTGTGTCACGCTTCGCTGGATCGGTGTCGGTCGTTTTCCCGGCGCAGAAATAATAATTGCTGACCGATAGATTGGACAAGCCCGGCAGCGTGTTATCAATCACCACCGGACGTTTCAAAAGATTATTTTCCGCTGGATTTCCCGCAAAGTCTTTAACATCCACCACCATCCAATAAATCCCATCGGGGACAAAATGGCCGGTATTATCTTTTCCATCCCAATACTCCCAGGTGAGCGTACCGGACCAGGCATCGGCCTCGGTGGTAATCGTTCGAACCAGATTGGTCATGGTCTGATCGCTGTAAACTTTAAGTGAATATTTCCCCATCTTTTTGGTTTGCATCAATATTTCCTGCGCCTCAATTCTCTCCGGCTGGTCATATTTTTGAGGATTAAGTGACGGAGCAATCATAAAATAATATTTAGCCCGCTTCTGATTTAAAACAACGCTATTCCCGTTGGGTGAAATGTAATGTGGATCGGGATTATTGCTTCCTTCCAGGCTGGCGGCCTTATATTCAAGCTGTTCCGGTTCCCGCAAACTTAAAACATTATTTTGAATCCATACTGTCCCGCCCCACTTCTTTAACGTCAGGTTCCCGGAGCGATCTCTACCCTCTACGATAAAGGCGTACTTACCGGGATCTGCATAATGATCGTTATTTGCATCGTAAAGCAAGCGATTAGCCTCAATACTCCCGGACCAATGGACGGTTTGTGGGATATTTGCCTGCTGCCATTGATCTGAAACTAAAGTGGTAATAAGATTATTATCATTAAAATCTGCTTTGGTATAAGTGGTTTGACTATCGCCAACCTTGTAAACCTTTACCGTCACTTTGGAATATTCCGCCAGTTGATATCTTAGTTCGGTTGATCGAGGCATATCCGATCCATCAGGATTGGCATTAGTAGAGAATCGTGCCGGGTTGGCGATCAGTTCTGGATTAACTGCCGGATCGGCAATCGCTACCGTCGGACTTTGAAGATCGATCACAAAGCTTTCGGCAGAGGAGGCGGTTTCAGCTGTTCCTTCATTGGCGGCGAAATCCAAAGCGGAGATTTTAATATCGGCATTGCCATTAAGATCACTACTGGAAACGTTATATTTATAAATATATTCGGTCTCATTCGAAGCTGTAAGCTGTGAGCTGTAAGCTGCCGGCTGTTCATTAATTTTAACCGTTGGATTAAATTTTAAAGGTTCTGATACGTTAAAATTTAGGGTGACCTCAGATCCCTCTTTAGCAAAAGTTGTAAACTCCGGATTACTCGATATCAAAGATTTAATGCCGCTGATGACGGGCTTAATCGTATCAATGGTTAACAAATTATTTGTCTGATAACTGGCTTGATTCCCCGCCAGATCGGTCACCTCAAAAGAAATGGAAGCAGAACCGTCGTATCCCGTAAACGGTTCGTAGATGGCTTCACACAGACCGTTGGCCGTTGACCATTGACCATCGACTATTGCTAATTGGGAATTAGCTCCGGATTGTGTAACGTAAACAGTTGGAACTTGCTGCAAAGGTTCGCTAACGTTAAATTTAATGCTGGCCGGACCGCTAACATCTTTAGTACTGGCTGGGTTTGGATTAACGGAAACACTGCTGACTAACGGTTTTGTTTTGTCGATGACAAAAGCCTTATTTTTGCTGATGGGATTATAAGCCAGATCTTTGGCTTCAACTGATATGTTTGTAACTCCTTCCGGATCATAATCGGTAACGGTGTAAGCGTAAGTATAGGCATTACCACTTTTCGCTTCGAGTGATACGTTACTCAGCGTGCCGTCTACGCGCTGGAGGGTAACCGTCGGATCTTCTGCCAGCGTTTCAGGAAAAGTCAGATTAATAGCTACTTTGGTCCCGAGTTTTGCGTAGGCGGGATCGACCACAAAATCGGTGGGTTCGGGTTGAGAATAATCCACAGCTAGTGGTACCAGTTTGGGAACGGCGGTCGAGCCCAGCGCATCCTGTCCGCTGATCCTTACATAATACTGTCCGCCCGCCACTGACAATTGGTTATCTCCAATTCCGTTCCATTCATAATAATAACTTCTCGCCGTATGGTTAAAGATTTTTGACCAGACCGCTTCACCGCTAGCACTTAAAACTTCTAATTTTACCAGGGCTTCACCGCTAATATATTGCAGTGGATAATTGATAGCATAATTGAATTTGACCGTGTCCTTGGAGCCGTCGCCGTTGGGCGAAAAGATAGTGTAGTTAGCATTCAAATCAACCGAAGGTCGGGTCGCCACCACCAGCATTATTCCCCGCCCTTCCACCCTTGCCCCCACCTTATCTTCCGCGGCAATTACATATTCATAAAAGCCGTCTGTCGAGAGTTGCTGACTATCAGATTTCCCATCCCAATAAAATGAATATGTACCTGACGTTTGTGTTTCACCATCTACCAGACGTTTAATGGTTGCACCGGTTGAGCTTAAAATTGAAACCGATACTTTATATTCGGGATTACCGCCGGAAATTGAATAAGCAATACGGGTCAGATCGGTAAAACCGTCGCCATTGGGAGTAAAAGTCGCAGGGATTGCATAACAATTACTAATTCTGAATTGGTCGGGATTGACTGAGAAAACAGCGCTGGCTGCTACACTCTGGTTTCGGGCACGATCCACCGCCGTAATTTGAAATAATCTCTGCCCCGCATTTTGCCGTTCCTCCGCGGTCAAACTGCTGAAATCATAGAAATATGAATTATCCCCGGCCGGCTTCGATTCGGCCGTGGCCAGAGATGCCAGATAATTTTGGTCTTTATCATAAAGTTCTATACCAACAGAAGAATTCTCCGGGATAGAATAAGTGAGCGTGGCCTGCTTTTTTGAATAATTTATGGCCAGATTTTTAACCAAAATATTGGGCGGCAGATTGTCGACCAGGACGGTGTTCGTGACCTCCGCGGAACTGGCGGCCGCTTCACCCATATCCTGGGCACGGATCCTGAACTCATAAGAACCATCCGCTACCCGATAATTATTTTTTGTCGTAGTAGGTCCGGTATAACCCCCGTCAAAATCGCCGTACCAACGAATGACATGCTCTCCTTTTCCTTGAATCGTATCTTTAACCAGGGACTTAACCGTTTTTCCTTCCTGCCCGACAACCCAGAGGTTGACCTTTAAATTATCTCTTCCCAGATAATATTTGATCTCGGTAAAGCTGTTATTAGAATTTACCGGCGCAAACGGATCGGGTTCGGCATAGGCATAGGGAATAAGCGTGGGCACGCGATCCACAACAATCGTCTTCGCTTCAGTAGAAACCAAATTCCCCACCCAATCCTCCGCTGCTATGCCAAAGGTATAATTTCCTCCGATAAGCTCATTTCTCGCCCCTCGTCCATCCCAAACCCAACTACCCGAAGACGGAACCTGCGACTGAACGTCGCGGTTCCATGACGTTGGATAAGCGAAGCTTTCAGTCGGTCCTTCGTGGCTGCGGAAAATTGCTCCATCATCGCGGACAATATTCAGGGTTGCATAGACCGGTTCAGAAAATTTATACCAGAATTTAGTGGTATCTTTAATCCCATCTTCATTGGGGGTAAAGGGATTGGGATCGGCGCTCATTCCCAGCATCACCGGCGGAGTGGTATCAACGATTGTTTTATTAATTACATTATTTGAAACATTGCCGGCTTCGTCTATTCCATAAACGGTAGCGATATACTCTCCGTCGGAATAATTTGAAGGTATCGCCCTTTCTTCTAACAAATTCCAATTGGTCGTTATCCCCGGCTGATACACTTTTACACTGCTCTTCGACCAGTTTATTCGGTATTCCTTATTTGGATCAGTTGCTACCTCTTCATTCAGTAAAGCCGTTTGTTGTAAGCCCTGCCCGCCGGCAGGCGCGGCGTTAGCTGTTAGTTGTAAATAGATCTTACCCTTCTCATTTGATTTAACATAATAATCTACCGAATCATATTTGCCGTCATTATTCGGCGAAAAGGCATAAAGGCTGGGGGTCGCAGAAATCTGGGGCGGGGTAACATCTTTGATAATCGTGACTTCACTGTAGGTCCGGACATCCCGTTTATCTCCTAGATGCGAAGTGACATAAATATAATTTTCTCCTTCACGCAGCAGGCTCACATTATCAAATTTATAATTGCCAGTCCTGGCTTCGGCGCTGATACGGGCGAAATAGGGTTCGCTTTGTTCAACCTGTGGCGGAACATTTTCAGTTTTAACATAAAGGCTGAGCACCGATCCCGGTTCGGCGGTGCCGTAGATCGTGACGGTGTCCTGGTTGGTGATATAACGTGAAGCCAGAACAATCGGCGCGGAGAGTTTAAACTTGCCGTTCAACAGGGTATAAGTTGAGAAATGGCCCATGGCCGCTTCAAAAGCAAAATACTGGTTACCATCCGCATCGGCATAAAGCGCTTGATTCTTATCCTGCACCAGTTCGAGGTCGCCATTGGCGGTGACCTGGTGGATCCAGAGGTCCTGGGTTTTGGCTTTCCAGTTAGGATCGCTGGGTGAAGTAACGATATCGTAGCCTTCTTTTAAATCATCCGCCGTATATAAAAAGCGCAAATAGGGTCGCAGGTCGGTTCCATCTTGCGGGGTTTTAAAAGAAGCAGGTGATGGTTTGAGTTCAACGATCGGTCCGTGAGTAATGAGGATCGGTTTGTTGCGAATAAAAACCGAGCTCATGGTCACCGGCGTGACCGAAGAAAATTCGTCCTTTGAAAAAGATGTAGGCTTAAAGAAGACCTCCGCTCTCTTGTAAGCACTGGTCACTCTTCGATTGTCCGGAGTATCTATACCATAATAAACGACATCCCCGATATAAATATCTTGTGGGGAAAAAGCGCTGCCCGTCTTGATCAATACGGTGTATTTGCCGCACATTCTTCCCACATCCCAGAAAGAACTAAAGCTGCCATCCGCCGCCGGCACTCCATCGGCGATCTTAATCCAGCTGCTGCCATCAAAAAACATCAGCTCATAGGGTGAATTAACGTGTCCGGTTAACTTGACCAAGCGTTTTTCTTTAGCTTCATAAAGTAGCTTAACTTTAAAGTTTGCCGCCAGATTATTATTAGAATAGGTCTTGATATCTTCGTTCTTTACCTCCAGGTCCTGATTGGTTTGCCCGGCTGCGTCTTTTGGACTGATCTGCCAGTTAGTAATTACAAGATTCGGATTATCAATCAGATTGCCGTAGGTTGTGCTAGGTTGCAGGACTTTCAAGGGATCGGCACTCCAAAAGGTGTATTTATTACTATCGGCGCTGGAATAGTTGTGATAATTCAAATAATTGTCTTTATAGGCTTTCCAGAAATAGAGTTCTCGACTCTTGCCATCCGCCCGAAAGCCTTCGGCATTAAAGGTATCCAGGTTACTGCGGAGCTTTCCGCCGGTAACTGTCAGAGCCGGATCATCGCTGGTTGACCAGGGTTGGCCGGAGCGGGTGGTTGAAATTACCAGACCGCTATTCAAATCGTTTGCGTTAAAACCATAATTGAGATCAAGAGGATATTTATCTAATATTTGGTAAGTGTAACTCGTAAGATATTCCTGCGGCGGATTAATTAATGCGCCCAGGGTTGCCCCCTGCTCTTTATAATAGCGGTTGGGTATTTGAGATTTATCAAAACGCAAAATACCGGACATCTGGCCATCATTGCGTTTGAACCAACCGTTATTGATTGAAAGTTCGGGACGTGTTCTTAAATATTCCGCTTCTCTGGTTCGCAGTTCAGCGGTATCAATTTCATAGGCGGTGTTGCCGATCGTATAACCCTGCGGTTCTCTTATCAAACCCGCCAAGGTGGAAAGCAGTGTCTGATTCTTTGCATTGATCTCTGCCCAATCATTCGGCCATTTGACCAACACCTGTTTTGTGCTGTTTTCGTAGGGGATCCTATAATCGGTATTGGCTTCAATGGGATAAGCGGTTAGGCGATTTTTTAATATAATTTTCCCACTACCTTCTCGCTCAACAATTCCGCCCAGGTAATTGAAACTCCCTCTTTCCGGTTCAGTAATAGGGATAAATTCGGTATATTCGCCGGAGAGATAAGAATCCTGGGCGCTGATTTGGGTATCGCCCGGCATATTATTTGATTTGGTTAAATTATCTAAACTGCTTTTTACCAGCTTACCCTCATTCTTATAAGCTGCCGGACTATAAACATCAGGATCATACTGTCCAGCAATTTCATTTTTATAGGTGGTGATGGTTTTTAACGCATCGGTGAAATAATCTCTGCCCGGAAAACCCAGCTTTGATAGATATTGATTCATCCTCGAAAAAGACTCATAGGAAGAATGAGTATTATTAACGAAACCAAACCAGGGCACGAAACGGTTGGTGAGGCGGGAATAAGCGATAGGTGATTCAAGTTTAAGTGTAATATCAATGTGATAAGACCCGTACGAACAAGGTCTCAAAGTACCATCTAATAAAGTGGTATCATAAGTAGTTGAATATGTTCTCCCTTCATAAGATGTTTTAAATATTCCCTTTGAGGTTGCGATGTTAGCTGTGTTTGGTTGTTGCCAATTAAAACTTGAATCTAATAACAATGTATTATCTTTTGAATAAGCTTCTACCGAAATTTCCACAAAATCAATGCCCGAGCCGTAATTTGGTTTACCCCAATGCCAATCCCAACCACTTTGATGCCACCAATCATTCGTATCAAATTCAAAAGTAAAGTTCTTTTCCTGGTCCCCTTCTTTAAAGATCAATCCTTTTGTATTTATCCCAGGAAGATCATTCACATCTAGCCATTTTTCTACAACTCTTTCTTCCCATTCCCGTCTCCACTTAAATGGGTTCCAAAATTTACCTAACAACCAATTATCCTCCGCTCCGAGGTAATGATTCCAGGCATGGATCTTCATTGTGACTTTAACTTTTGTATCCACTTCCTTAAATCCCCTATGCAGCAGTCCGGCAAAAGGAACATAGGGATAAAGTGATACCTTTTGTATACCCTGGAGCCCCAGGGTGGAGTTATAATTTATCGGCGGATAATAGGTGCCGGTGGCAGTGGCATCCCAGTAATAATCGGATGATCCTTGGGTGGCGCGAACATTGGAGCCGTTAAACCTAACTTCATTGCCGATCGGATCAAGCTTTACAAAAGGTGAATTAGATGCCAGCCCGGTATCCACTCTCACGCTTTGCCCGACCGCACGCTCAATCGTTTCGGAACCGTCAACCGGGATCCCTTCAACTTTTAGGATATATTCACCCGCCGTTACCACCTGTGCACTGGCCTTGTCGGGATAATTCCCCTGCCAGGAAATGGTTAAAGGATAATCCGGGTTAGTTCTTCCCAATTGTGCACCATTATCAATGATGGCAATCGGATTTGAATCGCTTACTTTATAAACTTTCAGACGGATCTGAGCATCCTTACTAAGGTTATAAGAGACCGTGACCCGATCCGGCAAACCTACCGGACTAAAGGAGCTGGTATTAGCCACCAGATTGGTGATTTCAAAAGGAGTGGTAATCTTTAAGTTTTTCTCGACCATCGTCAAACCCGACCCATCCGCACCCTCCGCCCTGACCCGGACCACATAATTGCCATTATCAACAAAGCCCCCCGAAGCCGTTTTCCCGTCCCAGTTGATCGATTGTCCGGCAGCTCCGTTCTGCGCAGTTAAACCGGAAATAATGACGGGGGAATTTGAAGGCTGATACTTTGCCATACCAAAGAAAGGCGTAGCCATTGAGCTGATGTCATCATCATAGGTATTGGGATCATCATCGATTTGGCTGGTAATAATCAATGTTCCAGAACTAGCTTTAAAATCAAAGCCGCCCTCTGTGCCGCTTAACTTTTTATCCCATCTCACGATCGAATACAGCTGGCTGGCCCCACCCTCACCCGCTAAAGTAAAATTACTGATCCCGCCACTGGCAACCAGTGTTCCACTGAAGCGATGTTCTCTGCCCGACTCGCCATTCCATCTCACGTGCCAGCCATTTTCATCCTGCCAGATAAAATAACCGAGCTCGTTGCCGGAGCGATAATCCGGCCTCCCGCTGTAATAGCTAGCTGTCAAGCCCGGGAAATATTTATAATAAACCGTTTCCCGCGAACCGCTGTTCGTCATTTTCAATATTTCTAAATAAGCATTGATGTCTTTACCGCCGTAAGTGAAGCCGATGGGAAGACTATTTTGGGTGTTAAAATTTATTTCGGATGGCAGATCGGAAAGCGCGACGGTGGGATTAGCGCCGGAAGTCGCTATGCCATCATTTTTCACCGTGATTATTCTGGTCGACGAATAAGTGGCTCCCCCTTCCTCTTCCGCTACTACCTTAACCGCGTAACTGCCGTTTTCCAAACTATTCGTGTGGAAATATGCCAGCGTGGCGTCATTTTGGACCGGTCGGATCGATTGGTTAGTTATATTAGTCTGGGGATCACGATAGATTTCAGGGACTTCAATCAAGTCTGTTTGCTCTGTCCCACCCGGAAGCTTTTGATAAGAGACTTTATATTTCGAAAAGCTTAAATCATTGGTCCAATCCGGGTCCATGGCCGTGCCGCGGATAATAACTGTTCCGGAAACTTCCTGGGCATCAACAGGATAGGAAATGGTTGGGGCCACCCCACCCTTAACGCAGGTCACATAAGCGGTGGAATAATTCCCCACTCCATCATAGGCGGTCAACTGAAACTTATAGGATCCTTTTGGGACAGAAGGATTTGAGCCATCCCAATCAATGACGTTTTCAGAAGAGAGTGATCCATTTCCGCCGATGAAATCAATCTGATGGCCGGTATTTTCATTGAATACTTTGAGATTAACCTGCAGCGGTTGGCTTATCCCCTGACGATTGCCCGGATCATCATTCGACTCCGAAAGTTGATAGTGCAGCAAAGTATGGTAAGGGTTAGTGCCGGTGTTTGAAAGCACGAAGGGATCGGTGTACTGGGCAAAGATAACCGGTGGCGTGCGGTCGATCTTGATATTATTAATAGTGTAAGGCGCGCTTTCATTCCCCGCCTCATCCCGGGCGGTGATCTCCAGTTTATAAACACCATCGCTCAAATTAGGGATAAAGGGATCATCAAATTGCCAGTTGTAGGCCACGGGGAATTGGCCATGGTCATCGGCGCCGGAGCCCTGCGTTAAATAAGCGGAAGATTGGTTATTTGCTAAATTTGTTAGTTTTAGGATCAGCATCGATTTCTCTGATACTTTTCCAGAAAAGCCGAGTCCATTTGAGGCTTTAGTCATGGGGTTGGGAGAAATCTGGGCTTCGATGATTTGCGGAGGCGTGGAATCGATTTTTACTTGAGCAGTAGAAGAACCATAATTCCCGGCCTGGTCAAAAGCTTTAATTTTTATAGTGTAAAGGCCGTCCTCGACATAATTTCCGCTCGCATCTTTTCCATCCCAAGTTACGAATTGTTCACCCGCAGCTTGGGTTGCCACGGTAGTAATTTCTGTAACAAAATTATCATCTTCATTGGGGGTGGTTCCTTTATAGAGGCGGAGGGAAATATTTTTGAGGAATTGGGAGCAGTCATCGGCGGTCTGGTATTTGATGGTCAAGGGTTGGGCGGTGGGAGAGCGCGGAGCGTAGGGCTCAAGTGTGGCGACGGTGACCGTCGGGGCGGTGGTATCCACCGTAAAATTCCACATCGCCTGAGAGATGCCGACGTTGCTTTGAAATTTAACTAACACGCTGTGTCCCCCTGGTGATAAAGGACTTTGCGGAGTGTATTCCGCTTTGATATGTGAGGAATGAGTCTCCTGTGAAGCAATGATACTTATTTTATCCAATAATTCAACCCCATCTAGCTGAAAATAAATAGTTCTTATCGCTTCAGAAGGGTCAGGAGTGTAATTAGATTTATTTGCCTCGACTGCCATAAGCTGATTAACATTCGCCGTATAAGAATCGGGTTCGGGAATCGGGCGGGAAACGTATTGGGGTATGGTATTAAGGATGATTTTGAGGTGCTGATTAGATTTATTGCCTGTCCAGGACTCAGCGCGGAAAGCAATCACATTTTGCCCTTCGGCAAGCTTTAAATCTTTTATAGTAAAGTTACCCCACTCATCAACCGCAGCAATATCTTTCCAAGCGGAGAAATTCTCGGAATATTGGAATTGTTTCAATTTCTTGGGTAAAAATGTATTGATAACTCCCTTTATAGCGGTAGGTGCATCCTTAACCGTTATTGCCGAAACCCACTTCTTCTGGCCATTAAATTCAATCGGAAAAAATATTCCCGAACTCAGATTCCCTTCAGTGATTGCTTCAATGGTTACAGAATGATAAATTCCTGTTGATTTTTTATCTGAGTCAAGATCGGATAAAAGCGAAAATATCTGACTGGGAGGAGGGAAACTGGCAGTTGGGGTATTGACCGAACTGGCTGAAATACCATGTATTGCTTCTTGAGTGTTAACATTTCCGCCAACGGGAAGAATACCGTCGAGGGCCTTATCTATAACACCGCTTTCATACGCTTTTCGCAAGACAAGGCCATGAGCAGAGAGATAGTCGCGGAATCTGTCCTGGAATCCCGATATTGCAATAGATCCACCTACCATAGCAGCAGCAAACTTTGCAACGATCACTGCGTGCGGAGGCATAAGTATCGAAGCAACATTAATTGCCGTAAAAACAGCAGCTGTGCCAGCTAGAGCATCTTCCAAAGCACCCGAATCATTCCCAAAACTTAAAGAATAACTACTAAAATCTATATTACTAGCTGTTAATTTCGATAGCCCATCTCCTGATTGACTCTTTTTATTACTATAAATATCGCCATTTTGATTCAAAATAGCACCAAGGGCCTCGCTAAGATACAAGGCCATTACTTTGGCTCCCAATGGCAATTCGTTAAAATAATCAGCCGAAAAAAGCGTTTGAATTGCCGATAACCCAAATATATATCTATTAGCAGGTAAATCACCGGATGGTGTAGGAACTCCGCTGGAAGTTATAAATCTAACTTTCATAGGTTGATTCCCTTTGACTAAATCTGCAGAATTTAGGTTGTTCATGAATTGACTATGCGAATCAACATCCTGAACTCCCGGCTGTATAGGATACCAGCCAAGATATCCCTTGATAACAAACTCATCAATAATTTGTCTCCCGGCAAATAGCCCATAACCGCTAAAAGCACAATATCTCGCAATGTCATCTTGCCCTGCCCATAAAGACAATAATGTTAATCCAATAAGCTGCTCAAATGCACCAACATCTTCATTGTTATGATAAAAATTATAAAGCCTCTCTAAAGCCAATGCGCTATCTGACCCTTTATGTTGAGATGCCAAAGTAATTAATTCCGAAACATCATTTTGATAATAATTTGAAGAAATATAGTCTCGTGAGGCTAAACCGCCAAGCGAATGGGCAATAAGAATATATTTATTGGGAATAACTGATTCAGGAACATCTTTTGGATCAATTTTAGGATGTTGTCGCGAAGCGTACCAGCTCTTAAAATCTTCTCTAGCTTGTTTGAACCATGAATTACCTTTAAATTGATGCTCCTCATTAATCATATCTGTTATCTTTGTTTTTCTTGGAGGGATATCAGCTGCGTTTTTAAGGTATTTCCAGCCACCTTCTATATAGGCTTTATTATCCCAATTAGGATCTCCAAGCTCACGCGCCATTAAATCAATTTTGCCATCTCTCTGAGAAAAAGTGTAAGAATATACATACCCTTTTAATCCCAAATTGTTTTCTAGATATCCTTTTAAGTCACCGAAATCACTATTGTCATCTGGTTCGTTCGCTATTTCCCCCCCCATTTCCCCCTTACCATCGCCTCTGTCAGCACCAACAAATAATCGGCTTGATGAATTTATGCCGTGCACAAGAATAATAAGATAATTTGGCGAAGATTGTATTTCAAGTTGATCAGCATAAACCATGGCTTGCACAATTAGAACATAACTAATTATTAAAACAATATATTTTAGAAACGCCTTCGCCAATTAAATCACCTTAATCTTTTATCGTTTGTCCCATCCACATTCATCACCCATATTCCTCTAATCCAATTTCCACCACCGGTTTCTAAATTACCGCCAACTAATTTTGTATTGTCAAAGGAGAGTTTTAATGTACTTCTCAAATAATTAGAGAACATCTTCATATTACTTGATCCGTCATATCTTATTTTATAGACCCCATCACTTCCTAAATAAACAACTTCTGATGTAGAATAATTTTGTGGATCGGATCCTGCAACTAAATATATGTTTTTTGCACTATCTAAATCAATAATATTTAAATGCCCATAAGATATTATATTATTGATTCGCCAAGAGACAGGACTTGACGCCTCCAAAGATAGTTGTGTGGTATTTGTCCCATCAGCGCCGACAATATATAACTTCCTATTAGATACATATGTTAGTTTTCTCCCATCAGGTGACCAATCAGCTGAATCAACACCTTCACCAGATAAAATGTCTGATTTATTTCCCCTATAATCGTAAACTGATATTCCATAATTATAGTTGGGTGTATAAACCGCAATCTTTTCACCAACTGGGGAACAGACCATTTCGACATATCCCCCAATTATTTCAAATAAATCTTGTTCATTTGAACCATCAACATCCATTATAGTAATAGATCCCTTGTCTCCTAATTCTCTTGGCCCCCACAGTGCATCACTCCATTTAGATACTTCCTTATAACAAATTATTCTCCCATCCGGCATCCAGTTAGGTGAGTAATATGCAACGCTTTCGTGGACTCGTTCGCCGCAGCTGCCTAGTGTAATGGCAATTAATAATAGCCCAATAAACGTTAGGGTATAATTTCTCGATTTCATTTACTCTTATCCTTTTTATCCGCCCTATTTACCGCTCAACCCCATTTTCTTCATAAATTCCTTTGCTAACTTATTAAATTTTTCGCTCCCACTAATATCGGCGGCTCTTACCCCGCTACCCGAAACGCCACCGGTACTAAATGAAACCGCAGAATGATAAATTTCCACATCCGCGGTTGCGAAATCGGTTACTCCCTTTAAATTATAAATATCTACATTTTTAAAAGCTGAGACTGCAACAAAATAATTTCCTGAGGGTCTTAAATTGGCCGCCTCGCCTCCATTACCAATAGGAAAACTCGGATATTCCATTGAGGTTTTATTGGTTAATCCCCACCATTTTATCCAGTTTTCATCCCCCACCATAACCACATAGGAATAATCATTCCCAGCAGATGTCCATTCAAATTTAGGACTAACGCTCAAACCAATTTGTCCTGATGTGGGAGAAATCATTTCAATGCCGGGCGGAAATACAATATTATTATTCAGCGTTTGACCGCTGGTTACGGTTAAATCATCGAGGTAGAGATAGGTATAATCATTCCCTTTTACAGCATCTATCTCTACATAATATTTTATGCCCGGAGGGTTTGCCGGCACTTTAAAAGAATAAGTATTACCTATTATTCCAGAACCGCTAATACTTATCCTTTTTGAAGGTGAGAACACTACTCCATAATCAATATGTGATATATAATATCCGCTTGGAAGCGAGATTGTCCCGTTTAAATTAGCAACCGGTTCGCTCACCACAATTGTTCCCGCATCTAAACTTGTCCCACCTGTAATAGTAATCGGTTTAACCGCGGAACGATTGACAGCTCCATCGGTGTAGCCAACAAAGATATATCCCTGTGTCGGTTTATTTAAAGGAACAGCCACTTGCTTAAAGAAATCCCCGCTTGGGGTAATAGTTGGAACTCCAAATGAGCCTGAATTTTCAAGTATAGTCGCAAACCATAATCCAGAAGTAGTAGAAGTTATCGGATTACCAGTGCTATCTGTAATTTTACCTATGATCAGGGAATTGATGGGTGTGGCATAAGTTCCACCTTCCCCAACAAAACCCATCGGAATATTGGTAGCTTCGCTGCTTAATGCAATGCTGACGGGGAAAAAACCGGGTGCGGCAGCAGAAACGATCTCGGCGCTGGCCGGAACTCCGATTAATGAATAAGCACCATCTGCCCCACTGGTAGTTATTCGATTACTTGCGATAACGGTAGCAGAAGCCACACCCTCCCCTGAACCATAAATGTTAATAACCTTTCCAATTATGGTTTTTATCTGTCCACTGTTGGTTACGGTAATATCTGCCCTTCCTACTAGTAAATCCGACCGCACTTCTACCGCACCCGCCCCCTCGGCTGTCGCCATAAAATTACCGGTGGCGTCAACCGTACCGATATTTCCAACTACTACCCAATTGATAGCGCAAGTGTCAGTGGAACTGCTCTTTAATAATCCGTCAACCGTAAATTTTTGTGTTGCACCAATCGAAAGAGTGGCTGTGCGGGGAGAGATAGATAATCCCGAATAACTATTTCCCTTGGAAACACTGTGCCCACATCCCATCGATGTTATTCCAATAATAAAAAACAACCCCCAAATTAATAAAAATCTTTTTTTAATCACACTTATTCCCCCTTTAAATTAAAAAAATGGAATAAAAGATTGAAAATCAGTGGAAGATTACACCCTGCCTCACCGCTTACCGGAGCAGAAAAGATAAAATCACCAGTTTTTTGGAAACTGATTCGAGGCATGGCTTGCCTCCTGTTGAGGTACTTATATTTTACCATAAATATCACCCTTTTTGCAACAAAAAAAGGCCTCTTGCATTCCGATAAACCGGGATGCAGGAGGCCCTGCCAATGCCTTAGTAACTGGCGGTTACGCCAATTCAATGTCCGCCTTAAGCGGACAGGCGCGCATCAACTTTAGCCTTGCTCAAAACCAATATCTTTTCAATCTCTTCCAACTGTCCAAAACCGCTCAAGCGTTTCAAAAAATCCGGGATCGCCACCCCCGCTTTCTTTAACCAGTAAACCGATTTCAGGCAGGTTTCAGCAATTTTCTTTACCGCGTTCTTCCTTTTCGCCAGGATAAAGTAAAGCATCGCTAGTTCAAAAGCGATGCTCGGCTCTCTGCGGAACAAATAAACAATTTTTCGATCTCTTATCTTTTCTTCCAGTTTCATTGCCCCTCATCTCAAGATATAAAAAGTCTCTGTATATATATATCGACAAGTTTGGGGCAGGATTTCAATAAAGAATTACTAAAAATTAAAGGTAGCGCCGACGGAGTAAGTGGTAAATTTCAAAAGATCCCAAATATTTATGGTGGTTGCCATCGATTTCGATAAAACAAAATCGGCCGAACCTCTGATACTCATCGCATCGCTAACCTGATAAGCCAGCAGCGGGGTAAACATCAAATAGTCACGATTGCTATTGCTAATATCGATGGTCGTTCCACCCGCCGACCATTGTTCTTTGCCCAGCGAAGTCGCTCCCGAAAGCTCCCCTCCGATTTCCAGCGCATCTGTCATGGGTAAGTAGATCCCTAAGGCATAAAGCACCTGATCCGTCAGATTAATTGTAAAATCGGTGGTACTGCCGGTTGGTCTCTCCAGATAAGGAGTGGTCATTACATAACCCAAAAAGAGCTTGGTCTTGAGCGCCGCAATACTTTTCATTGCTACCAAACCCAGGGTGATGTCGGTTGAACGTGAACCAATGATGCCCTCGCTGCTCGCGATATCCGCCATCTTCTTCCCCGTCCCGCCTTTTATATTTAAAAGAGCGGAGAGCGAGGGCGTGCTCGTGCTTTCTTTGAGGAAGGAATAAACGGTCTCAAATTCTATATTTCCCAAACCACTGGTGCTGGATTTTTGCCCCGCTTTTGTCTTGCCGTTAAATATGGCATAAGGCAAAACTAAGCGGAAGGTTAAACCTTCCGCCAGACCATAGGTGATTCTAAGCGGGATATTTAGATAAGTGAAATAATCAATCCCCGCATCTGCAATTGATACCCATTTCATGTTGCCGGGAGTCCCGGTCAGGGTTTCGGTTGCCAGTGAATAAGATACCTGGCCATCAATTTGCCACCGCTCCGCTTTGAGGGTGCTATCCAGGAGAGTTTTATCCGCCAATAATCCAGCGAATGCATGATTTGAAAAAATGAGGCAAGCAATTAAGATAAATATTATCCGAACAAACAATTTATCTATCATAATCCTCCAAAGACTTCATCGAGCCAGTCGAAGAGAACCTGGCTCATCAGACTGCGGTTCTCCATTACGCAGTGATTGGTCGCGCCTTCGTTCGCAGGCGTAACCACCATTTTCTTCTTGGGGTTGGTAAAATTGTCCATGCACAACTTCTGCTGGCGTTTTACTTCTTCACTCTTATATTCGCCTTCGCCAACGATCAGAAGCGCGGGAATAGAAATTTTTGCGGGATCGAAGGTGTAACCTTTGTTGGCTTCCGCAAGAGCGGAGGGTTTGTTCATCGGAACTCCCCAGCGCCAGCAGATGGCTTTTACGATATTGCCGTGGAAAGTAGTCCACGCATTAATTTCCTTCTGCGTCGCCAGCACTACCGGCATGGTAGAAAAAAGAGGGTAGGCGTCAACCACGGCACTGCTCATGGCGATCGCCTTGATTCTTTTGTCGTGCATCGCGGCCTGAGGAACAAATCCGCCACCGCCGCTATAGCCGTAGGCGGCCAGCTTTTCGGGATCCACGTCACGGCGGCTGAGCGCGTAGTCGATGACGGCCTTCATCGGCACGTTCATAGCGGGCCGGAAGGTTTTTCCCTCATAAGGCATAAGCCCCTGTCCCGGCAGATCCACGGTCATAAAGTTGTAGCCGCGATCGAACGTTTGCGGAGCGATATAGAAGACAAGATCCTCGGCAAAGGTCTCTCCGCCGCCGATCATAATAAGGGTCTTCGTGGGTTGCATTCCGGATTTTGCTTTGCGGAAGAATCCTGGCAGAAAGGTTCCTTCGAAGGGAATCTTGAAATATTCTATCGGAGGATCAAAGAGCGCGCCGGCTTTTATCATGAGACTTCTGCTTTTTTGGGCCCTTTCTTTAAGGCGTGGATTATCGGGAAGCATCGCGAGCAGTGAGACACGATAGTAGTAGGCTGCGCGCAGAAGTTGATCGCGTGCACTTACCTGGTGGCCTGCGGCAAGGGATTTCAAGCCGCGGGCCTCGGCCCGGCTCGCCAGCTTGAACCACTATCCTGCCAG
>Ga0209777_10001539_pt1 | contig 32755 bp, 29 predicted proteins | sample FrelakmetHBP12HB_FD_187147 | JGI IMG/M metagenome (GOLD analysis project Ga0209777, IMG submission 187147) | Freshwater lake sediment microbial communities from the University of Notre Dame, USA, for methane emissions studies -HBP12 HB (SPAdes)... | ecosystem: Environmental > Aquatic >... | reverse complement strand
TGAAGTGGCAATAAAAGTCCATCCAGGTGATTCAAAAGCCTGAATTTCATACATAGACACCCAGTTAGAAGCCGGAGCAGTAAAATAAGTTCGATAATATCTGTATGCAGTAGTATTGGGAAATGCAGTGGATGCATTCTGCGGGATTCATAATTCGTCCAAACTGGCAGTCGAAGGTTCCGGCGGACTTATGAAACCCATGATGATGAACAGCACAAGCGGAAGCACGGCTATATCCCTCCCGATCCTGGGATACACGCACGTGGCGTCGGGTCTTTACGATGTTGTGATGGTCATCGCCTATGAAAAGATGTCGGAGAACCTCGGCGCTCAAGCTGTCTTCAATACGGTTTATGATGAAGTCTATGTGAGGCCTATGGGACTGAATGTACCGCTGCAGTGCGGCCTGGAGGCCCGCCGATACTTACACAAATACGGGCTTACGGAGGTTCAGATGGCCAAAATATCCGTGAAAAACAGGGGCAATGCCCTGAGCAATCCCTATGCCCAAATGCCGATGAAGATCACCGTCGGCGATGTGCTCAATTCACCCTATATTTCCTGGCCTGTCAAACTTTTCGATACAAGTCCGGTCACCGATGGAGCCAGGGCGGTTATTTTTGCGGCTGAGGATGTGGCCAGAGAAATCACAGATGATCCCATATGGGTCAGGGGGGTCGGTCGCGGCGCCAATTCCTGTTACTTCATGGGCAGAAGACTCGACGATCTGGGAAAACTGGACTATGCCTATCTCGCCGCCCAGCAGGCATACACCATGGCGGGAATAAAAAATCCGAAAACGGAGATCGATTATGCGGAAGTCTATGATCCCTTCACCTATAAAGAGATGCAGCACTGTGAGGCTCTGGGCCTCTGCGAAGAAGGAGGTGCAGGGCGTATGATCGACGAGGGCATTTCCTTGAGGGAGGGAAAACTTCCGGTCAACTCATCAGGTGGTCTCCAGGGTGAAGGAAACCCCATTGCAGCCGGAATGTCCAGATTGTGCTGGTGTTATAAAATGATTAAAAGAGAAGCCGGCGCCTGCCAGGTCCCCAAAGAGGTCAACACGGCCATATGCAACGGTTGGGGCGGTATGTACCAGTATAACGCCGTTATGATCATCGGAAGAGATTAAACAAATATATAGAGAAAGGAGAAACACAGATGAACAAGGACGTGAAACCCATAACGATATCAGCTGAAATCCAGGTTCCCTATAACTACGCTGTTGGTCTGGCAGGATCGAAATTCCTCGCGGAACTGAGAGATAATGGAAAGTTCATGGCTACAAAATGCAAGAAATGCGGGTATGTCATGATGCCCCCCAGGATATTCTGCGAGGAGTGCTTCATAGACGATGTGGAGTGGGTCGAGGCAAGTAGCAAAGGTGTAATCCAGACCTTTGCCGTTTCTTATATGTCCTCGGATGGAAAACGTTTAAAGGACCCCTGGATGCTGGCAATTGTCAAGCTCGACAAGAGCGATGGCGGTCTTGTGGTGCGCCTGGACGAGGTGAAGCCAGAGGATGTCAAAATGGGAATGAAGGTGGAAGCGGTTTTGAAGCCGAAAAATCAAAGGGTAGGAAGCATATTGGATATCCAGCACTTCCGGCCTATTAAGGGTTGATGAACGAGGCAAGGCAAGAGGCAGCCGCCTGCTTAAAACTTACAGGCTTTCTCTCGTCAAGTCACTCCGATTTTCTTATTTGCAGCCTCTAATGTCTTGAGTTACGGCGACTGAACATTAATCAAAAGAGGAGGGAAGATTATGATCAGCTTACCAAAATATTCAACGTTGGATACCGTAGGTTCCTGTTTGAAAAGAAGCGCCGTGAGGTACCCGAAAAAGATAGCCTTGATCTCCGGTGCTACGAGAATGACCTATAAAGAATTTAACAACGAGGTCAATCGGTTTGCTCATGCCATCGTGAAGCTTGGAATAAAGCCGGGTGATAAAGTGACTTTGATGTCCAGCAACAGCATCGAGTTCCTGTTTGTCTGGTATGGACTCGCGAAGGTGGGCATCACAATGGTTCCGATGAACCTCATGCTCAAGGGTGGAGAGGTCAGCTTCATCGTCAGTCATTCAGAATCGAAAGCCTTTATCGTTGAAGATAAATTTTATGGTGCGATGAAGGATGTGATGGGCGAGATGAAGACGGTGAAACACTATATCCATATCGATTCTTCGAAGACCGGCAAAGTGCCGGAAGGAATGCTGGATTTCAAGGCCTTCATGGGAAAAGAAAGTTCCGTGGACGAGCCCCTTGTCGAGGTGGACAGCGAGGATATCGCGCAACTGGCTTACACAAGCGGGACAGAAGCTTTGCCCAAAGGAGTCATGCAGACACACCGGGGCCTCATATCCCAGTATGTGAGTTCGATTGTAGACGGGGAACTCCGGACGGATGACATCGCTACGGTTACTATGCCCCTGTTCCACTGTGCACAGGTTCATTGTTTCAGCGGGCCCCACATTTATCTAGGTGCGACACAAATCCTGATGCTGGGCTTTGATCCCGTCAAGATGCTCGAAACAATTCAAAAGGAAAAGGTGACTTTCACGTTTGGTCTGCCGGCTCAATACAGGGCTATGCTTGCCCTTCCGGATTTTAATAAGTATGACTTGAGTTCACTCAGGATGTGCACCTATGCCATGGCACCTGTCAGCGTCCAGGAATTGAAAGTCTTCATGGAAAAGTTCAAGCCGAAGAGAGGCTTTCAGATCTATTTCGGCCAGACGGAAATGTCCCCCGTTACCACGATCCTCAATCCCGAAGAGCATGCCTTTAAAGAAGGTTCGGTTGGCAAAGCTGTCCTGAATGTAGAAATGGCGATCATGGACGACGATGGTAAAATCCTGCCGCCTGGCGAGATCGGAGAGATCGTTTATAAGGGTGGCCACACCATGAGGGGCTATTTCAAAGAAGAAGAAAAGACAAACGATGCCTTCAAGTATGGCTGGTTCCACAGCGGGGATCTGGCCAGAATGGATGCGGAGGGCTATATCTGGTTCGAAGACAGGAAAAAGGACATGATAAAATCGGGCGGAGAAAATGTGGCCAGCATTGAGGTAGAGAAGTGCATCTACAATTACCCCGATGTTCAGGAGGTGGCCGTAGTGGGACTGCCTGACCCCCAGTGGATCGAAAAAGTAGCCGCCCTTGTGGTGCCGAAGCCGGGAACGACCATAGATCCCAAAGCTATCATTGCCCACTGCAAGGCTAATCTTGCTGGTTATAAGGTACCCAAGCAGGTTGAGGTTGTTAATGAGATTCCCAAGACGGCGACGGGAAAGGTCAGAAAAAATGTAATTAGAGAGATGTGCGCTGGTAAATAAAAAAAGGAGATAAATAACAAATTGCACGGAGGAGATATGAGTTGGAGAGAAGACTATAAAAGAAAACTCGTTTCACCGCAGGATGCGGCAAAAGTTGTAAAATCCGGGGATCGAGTATATTTCCCAGTCTTTGCTGCCTACCCGAAAGGGACACTCAATGCCCTTTTTGACAGGATGAAGGAAGTTGAAGGGGTTTCCATTTCTTCAATGGCCATGCCTTCACCTATCGTCGATATTTTCAGCAAGCTCGAAGCCGCGGAGGGAAGTGAAAAACATATCATGACACATGAATGGTTCACGGCACATCCCGTTGCACGCGAGCTCTGGAGGGTAGGAAGAGGCGACTACACGCCCAATCATTTCAGGGAGTGCGGCCGCCTACTGAAAGATTACGTTTTGCCCGAAGTGGGAATCATTGCCCTTTCCCGTGTCGATGATCAGGGATTTTGTAGCTTCAATTTAGCGAATGCCTTTACCCGGGAGATAATAGAGGCTGTAAAAAAAAAGGGCGGAAAGGTGATATTTGAGATCAACGAACAACTACCCCGGATACTGGGGGACAATTTCGTTCATGTGTCGGAGGCCGACCTTATTGTAGAGTACAATACGGAACCAGCAACCATTCCGGATATACAACCGAGAGAAATTGACATGACCATCGGGCAGTTCGTAGCAGATCTGGTTGAAGATGGTTCAACCATTCAGCTTGGTATAGGGGGACAGCCCAATGCGGTAGCAAAGCTTCTGGAAGGAAAGAAGGACCTTGGCGTCCATACCGAGATGATGGTGGACTCCTTCAAGCATCTATGGGAAATAGGTGTAATCACAAACCGCAAGAAAACGCTTCACCCAGGGAAAATGGTCTGCACGTTCACGGGAGGGACAAAGGATTTATACAAGTGGATAGATAACAACCAGATGATCGAGTGCCGTCCCGTGGTTTACACCAATGATCCTTACGTGATTGCGCAAAATCACAAACAGGTGGCCATCAATTCAGCTATAATGGTGGATCTCATGGGGCAGATTGCATCTGAAGCTATCGGGTTCAGGCAATTCAGCGGCACAGGAGGTCAAATGGACTTCAACCGTGGCGCCTTCATGTCTCCAGGTGGAAAAGGTGTTCTTGTTCTTGACTCGACGGGAAGAAGAAACAAAAAATATCCAACCCAGGGTGAAGGGATTATCACCCACGACGATACCATCTCAAGAATCGTACCTATGATGCCGGACGGGCAGGTTCTCACTGCCCCTCGAACAGAAGCTCACTATATTGTTACGGAGTTTGGCGTTGCCATGCTTAAGGGAAAGAGTCTCCGGCAGAGGGCACAAGAGATGATCAATATAGCCCATCCTGATTTCAGGGATGAATTGAAAGCGGCTGCAAAAAGGATGCAGCTGATGTAAAGTCCGCTATCGAGATAAATTTTTAACTTACATGTTAAATTAATATAGATAATAGATCCGTAAGATTGCAGGCACCACCTCATCTATCCATTCCCTCCACTCTTTTCAGAGTCCGGAATAGATGAGGTGGTATGCCGATGGGGTGAGTATAGATTTTTTTAGGAAGAGATTTATGAATTTTGAGCTGAGTGATGAGCACAAAATGATTCAGCAGATGGCGGCTGATTTTGCCGATGAAAAAATAGCGCCTTTTGCGGAGGAGATCGATAAACACGACGATTTTGATATTGTAAAAAAGATCCTTAAAAAAATGGGGGAACTGGGCTGGCTGGGAATAACAATACCAGAAGCTTACGGTGGCTCTGAAGCAGGGTATCTGGTCCATGTCCTCATCGCCGAACAAATCGGCAGGACAAGCTGCGGTGTGGCAGATTCATATGTCGTTCAATCCAATCTTGTCATCGACAACCTGAACAGGAATGGAAACGACCGGCAGAAAAAAACATATCTCCCCATGCTTTGTTCCGGTGAGAAGATTGGAGCCCTGGGAATCACAGAAGCTGGGGCAGGTTCCGACGCGATGAGCATGCAGTTGAAAGCGATAAAAGAAAGCGATCATTACGTCCTGAACGGCGCCAAGATATTCATCACCAATGGGCCTGAAGTGGATACGCAACTGGTCTATGCAAAAACGGATCCTTCAAAAGGAGCTAAGGGTATTAGTGCCTTCATTGTTGAGAAAGGCACAAAAGGTTTCTTAACAAGCCGCAAAATTGAGAAACTGGGCCATAAAGGGGCGCCGTTCGGCGAATTGGTGTTCGAAGACTGTGTCGTCCCGCTGGAAAACCTTGTTGGAAAAGAAAACGAAGGCTCCAAGATTGTGATGAGCGGGCTGGACAAAGAGCGAATTATCTGGACGGCTCCGGCGCTCGGCGTGGCAGTAGCGGCATTTGGGGCTGCAGTCCAGTATTCAAAGGAAAGAAAACAATTTGGCCAAATCATTGGAAGCTTTCAGATGATTCAGGAGCGTCTGGCCGATATGGCGCTTGACATTGAGGCTGGCAGATTACTGCTGTATAAGGCCGCGTTCATGGCTGATCAGGGGAAAAATATATCACTTGAATCGTCTATGGCGAAGTTGTTTGTCAGTGAGATGTCTGAGCGGGTGACTTCAAAAGCGCTCAATATCTTCGGAGGCTATGGGTATACAAAAGAATTTCCCCTCGAGCGTTATTTTCGCGATGCCAAATGTTTTACTATCGGTGCAGGAACCTCAGATGTGCAGCGTATTATCATATCGCGTCACATCATGAAATGAAAAGGAGTAAACGTTTCAATTCAGAAGGAGGATTCAGGAGATGAAAGACAAAGCCATTATCACGGCAGCAATCAGCGGCAGTATTCACACTCCCAGCATGTCAAAATATTTACCGATCACCCCTCAGGAGATTGCCGACGAAGCTGTGCGCGCCTTTGAGGCGGGGGCGGCGGTCTGTCACATCCATGTGCGAAATCCCGAGACGGGTCAGCCTACCCCCGACATTAATCTTTTCAAGGAGACCATCACCCGGATCAGGAGCAAGTGCAATATGGTGGTCTGTATCACTAGCGGGGGAGGGCTTGGCATGACGGCGGAGCAGCGCCTCATCCCCGTATCCACATTCAAGCCCGAGCTGGCCTCCTTTAATGCGGGGTCGGTCAACTTTGCACTTTTTCACGCCCTCGACCGGTACAAGGAGTTCAAGTTTGACTGGGAGAGCAAGTACCTGGCCATGACGGAGGATTTCATCTTTCCGAATACGTTTCTATCCATGAAGGAATTTGCCCGCATCTTTAATGAAAACGGCACGAAGCCGGAGTTTGAGGTGTATGATGCGGGAATGGTCAACAACGTCGCTTTCATGATTGAGCGGGGGTATGTCAAGAAACCCGTTTATATCCAGTTTGTCATGGGGGTTCTGGGCGGCATCACCCCTAGCTCCGAGAACCTTCTGTTCCTGGTGGATTATGCGAAGAAGCTGATCGGCGATTTTGAATTCTCTGTTTGTGTAGCGGGACGCGCCCAGTTCCCCATTTGTACGCAGTCTCTCTTGATCGGCGGCAACGTCCGCGTCGGGCTGGAGGACAACCTTTTTCTTGATAAGGGGGTGATGGCAAAGAGCAACGCCGAGCAGGTGGCGAAGATCGCCCGGATTGCGAAGGAACTCGGCATCGAACCGGCCATGCCCGATGAGGCTAGGAAAATTCTAGGGTTGAAGGGCATGGATAAGGTAAATTTCTAAAATAACAAGATGTCTTGCTGTGAATTTCTAAGCGCCCATCTCTATCATAAGTGGCCCTAGGGTGACTGCATACAGGCGATAGTGTGTCATTTTCGAGTTCCCGTTGAGAATGCCAGTATTGGCCTAGAGTAATATAGGATTGATTTCATATAACCGGCTTGTCGTCTCTTGGGTAGAGATGCCAAGGAGTAGTTTAATAGAAAAATTCGGTGTTTTGATGGAATTGGTTGAGGGTATATAGAAATTTTAAGAATATATTTCTTTGCGGCTATCAACATAGGCATTATATGCCCCTGAGACATGCACCACATTTAGTCCTTTATTACTGATTGAAAACTGCTACATTTTTCAAAAGACAGTCTCTGTTTAGTACAGGAAGTTCTCATCGGGACAGAAAGTCATCAGTCACTATGGTTCGCAGCAAGTAAAAACAATAGAGTGTGACAGATGTCTAGGTTAGGCCACGAATTGTTGTCGGTCTAGATTATCGCTATGACCCAGGAAGAGATAATAATCAGTAAAGGTCTCGGGAAATCTGAGGGTCGCTAGTCCTACAAGACGTTCCAAGAAACTTATCTCTTCCTTAGACATCCGGTTTTCCTTTCATAGTAGATTTCTAATGCAAAGCGCGGTAGTTAAAATACGCATATATAATGTCAGAGATTAAAATTCATAAACCCCTTAACAATGCGTGAGGGTGCCATGGACCAATTACCGAAACCCCGTGTCTCAAAAGAGGACGGGGTTTTTTGTAACCTTAAAAGGAAATCATGAGAAGATAGATGGTACGGAGACAATCGGGATCTCATAAAATGGGTAGGAATTAAGATACTGTGCACGGATAAAGGAATAAATAAGGTCTTGTGGTGTGCCTGGACGAGGTGAAGCCAGAGGATGTCAAAATGGGAATGAGGGTGGAAGCGGTTTTGAAGCCGAAAAATCAGAGGGTAGGAAGCATATTGGATATCCAACACTTCGGGCCTATTAAGGGTTGATGAACGCGGCAAGGTAAAATGAATTGAAAGCAGCGGCAAAGAAGATGCAGTTTTTGTAGTGTTCATCTCGCTTTGCTCTAATTAATAGGCATTTAAACATATGATCTCGAAAGGAGGAACGAAAAATGAATATCGGAAATCTTTTGACACGAAATGCTTTTGATAATGCTATTAAAGAAGCCGTCATCTTTGAAGGCAAGAGATTCACATATAAGGAGTTCAATGACAGGGTGAATCTGTTTGCGAATGCCCTTCTGGATATGGGTTGTAAAAAAGGCGACGTAATTGCTAACTGGTTGGGAAATTGCAACGAATTTATGGAGGTTTATTATGCCATTGCGAAAATCGGTGCCATCATGTTTCCCGTCAACCCCATGCTGGCAGCAAAGGATATTTTATATCTTCTTAGATGGTCTGATTCAAGGTTGTTGACTTTCGGAGAAACCTATAGAGAGCAAGCGATGTCTCTCCGTTCTCAATTGGCGGAAATAAAAAAATATATCTACATTGGGGATAAAAGCCAAACTCCCTCTGGGGTATTCCATTACGATAGTCTACTAGATCAATCAAAATCTCGGGAACCGGGCATAGAAGCATTTGAAGATGACAACCTCTTGTTCTTACCAACAGGAGGGACTACGGGGGTTCCTAAACTCGTTGTGCTGACTCACAAGACAGCTATTTGGGCTGCCGTGGACATGATGATAGATGTGGGGTATCGGGCAGATGATATTGCCTTGAACTCCATGCCGCTTTTTCACGGAGCCTGCCTCGGCATATGGTTCAATCCGCATATGTATCTCGGAGCAACGCAAGTCATAATGAGGGGATTCAACCCTGATGAATATCTAAAACTCATTGACCAGGAGAAGGTGACCAGTCTTTTTTTCATGCCGCCGGTCTTACATAGCCGGCTTATCCAGGTGCCAAGTTACGAAAGATTCGATGTTAGTTCTGTGAGAATTCTCTACACCGCAGGTGCAGCATTCCCGGAAAAGATCCGGAAACAGATCGAGTTACATATGACAAACGCGCAGATTCATTATATCTATGGTTTAAGTGAAGTGGGACCCAACGGATCTGTTTTGAAACCCAAGGATGCCGAAAAGCGCGTAGGCTCATGTGGAAGAATGGTGGCAAGTTTAGAATGGAAAATCGTGGATGATCAGGATCATGAGCTGCCATTAGGGCAAACGGGAGAGCTAATCTTGAGAGGCCCGTCCATGATGAAAGAATATTATAAGCGCCCAGACGAAACCATGGCCGCCATGAAAAACGGGTGGGTCCATACAGGGGATCTGTTAAGGGCGGACAGCGAAGGCTGGTTGTATTTCGTAGATCGGAAAAAGGATATGATTAAAAGCGGGGGTGAGAATGTTTATGCAAAGGTCGTCGAAGACTGCCTATATAGTCATCCTGATGTTGCTGATGTTGCTGTAATCGGCATTCCCGATGAAAAGTGGGGAGAAGCCGTCAAAGCAATTATTGTCCTTCGAAAAGAGGGGACAGTGACAGAAGAAGATATAATCAACTTTTGTAAGAAGAATCTTGCACGTTTTGAGGTTCCCAAGTCCATTGAATTTGTCAATGACCTGCCGAGAAATCCAAGTGGAAAAGTCCTCAAACCGGAATTGAGAAAGATGTACGTAAAATGACCGCTTGATAATGGGTTTTGATAAACCAGATTAGAAAAAAGGAGGGGACAGCCAAATGGATTGGAGAGGAGACTATAAAAGAAAACTCGTTTCACCGCAGGATGCGGCAAAAGTTGTAAGATCCGGGGATCGAGTATATTCCCCAGTCTTTGCTGCCTACCCGAAAGGGACACTCAATGCCCTTTTTGACATGATGAAGGAAATTGAAGGTGTTTCCATTTCATCAATGGCCATGCCTTCACCTATCGTCGATATTTTCAGCAAGCTCGAAGCCGCGGGGTATTCTGCAAAGAGTTTTGATAAACACGTCTGTCCAAAATAGATTTCAGCAAGGGAGGGATTTACCATGAAATATAGTGACTATGTTTGGGATTATAAGGACGTAGTTGAGTTTGAGGAAAGGACAAAGAACGGAACGATGCCCCCGCTGATTATTTCTGTTGCCATTACCGGGGGTGTCATAGGCAAGGAAGCCAATCCAAACCTCCCTGAATCGCCTGAAGAGCAGGCGGACGAAGCCTATGCCATTTATAAGGCAGGAGCTTCGGCTGTTCACATTCATGCTAGGGATCCACAAAAAGGGTATGCTGTCACCTCATCCAAGACTGAACATTTTTTCAACGTCAACAAGATGGTAAGAGAACGCTGCCCGGATATTATCATTAATAATACAACCGGCGGCGGGTTTGATATGACGAGAGAACAGAGGATGGCATCCCTTTCCGCAAATCCTGAGGTGTGTTCATTGAATTGCGGCCCCATTATTTTAAAGGCCACTCTTCCTGCGAGGAAACCGCCTCTGTCTGGCCGTGACAAAGCTGTGTCTCTTGACGATAAGATTATCGACGTCACCGTTAGAGAGACGGAATTGTTTGCGAAGGCGATGATGGAAAAAAATATTAAGCCTGAGTTGGAGATTTATAATCCCCAGCAGCTTAATGTCGTGCACAATTTGATCAAAGGGGACCTGGTGAAGAAACCCTATTGGTATTCCGTCATATTCTCTACCTATCTTGGTGGTCTTGCAGTACCTGGAAACATAAAGAACTATGTGAATATGATTGACAATCTGCCGGCAGATTCCATGTTTCAGACCATCGGGGTCGGACCGAATCAGGTACCGATAATGACACTATCTATATTGACAGGTGGACATGTACGCGTCGGTATGGAGGATAATCTTTTTTACAAAAGGGGCGAATTACTTAAGAGCAATGCTCAAATAGTGGGAAAGGTTGTCAGACTGGCTGGAGAGTTGGGACGTGAGGTAGCAACGCCAAAGCAGGCAAGGCAAATGATTGGGGTTTCGGAAATCCCGAGTAAGTATTAATGTTATAACCTGGAAAATTCGGAGGTGGAGCAGGCCTTGGAGGACGAGGGGGCCAGAATCTTGAGGGCCCACCCCGTGGAGATAGGCCATTCCCTGGAGGTCGAACCATAAGAAGGCTTCCCTTCACCCTGATGGGGCTTCTTTTCTCCACCCTACATGACAGTGGCTACTTCGTGCTGTACCCGCGGCCGTCAAGACAGGCGCCCATCGCCCGTTGATAGTTTGCACGCATTTGGTTCAACTGGGCTAATGGCATGCCACTAGCAGACTGAGTCGGGTCGTAATGTGTCTGGCTTACAGCCCAGCTATGGCATTCGTAACGATCCTTTGCCTGTAGCTGTTCGTTCTGGCCCTGCCGGGCGTAGACAAAGAGCCTCCCATTCGATGATGGCGGTACCGACGGCGCAGGTTGAGCATAAACCTGAGGCTGTTCCCGGATCACCACCGGTGGAGGTGCATAATAGGGTGAATAATAATAAGGGGCATAATAAGGGGCATAATAGGGCGAATAATAATAGGGTGCATAATAAGGTGCCAGAACTGCTGCACCTCCTATTACCGCCCAGGGCGCCCACCACCAACCCCAATGGCCGCCCCTTGCGTCACTGGGCAATGGGTTTACGAGAAAGATGATCATTATGAATATAAGAACTGCGCAGGCAGCTTTCTTCATATTTCTCCTCCTTGTTTGATTCTGCAAATGTGTTCTTAATCTTTATACCCCCCTTTTCAGGGTGTTTCAATGAATAAACAATAAGCAAAAAGTAGGCCCGAAAGAGAACAGCAACATAAGTGCAAGATATCAAATCATGTATAGCAATTGCGTATTTTTTTGATTGGATTCTTTTTACTAGAAATGGATAGAATGTATACAGTGATTAGTATCCAGTTGGGTAAAAAGTATCCAGAGAACAAGTCGGTTATTTATTTCACAAGCCATTACCAACACCGTTGTATCCTTTCTTGTAGATGGCGTACATAAACGCCTTGATCCTTCCGGAAAGCTTTAAATCTCCTCTTATCGAGGGGATGCAAGAATCCAATTAGAAATGAATAGAAACGGCTCTCACAAACAAGAGGTGCCCTCATATGAATGGAAAACTGACCGCGTAACTGGTACGGTTCTTGAAACAACCTCAACATAGGAGAAGCATAATTGCGAATGTTGTATGTTCTCAGGCTGGGCAGGAGATATTCCTGGTTATGTTGCTCCTTGACTTTGTTTTTACATGGTCTATAATTTTAAAATAACTTTATTCTCATCAGACAGTATGCAAAGAAGAACGCGCAAAATAATTTTTCTTATTCTTCTCTTTGGTGCCTTCGTGGCGCAGGCTGTAGGCGCTGGTTCGTCCCCCGCATACGCATTTTCTGATCAGGAACTTGATAATCTCCTCGCACCTATCGCACTTTATCCGGACCCTCTGCTGGCCGCGATGTTGCCGGCCTCGACGTATCCGGCGGAAATTGCCGACGCGGACGCATGGTTGAGAGGAGGCGGAACTGTATCAGGCATTGATGGACAGAGTTGGGATGAATCTGTCAAGGCGATTGCCTACTATCCGGACATTCTAGAAATGATGGCCGGGGATTTAGACTGGACTGCCAATCTTGGAGATGCATTTCTCAACCAGCCGGAAGACGTGACAAGATCCATTCAGCGGCTTAGGTGGGAGGCCAGAGAGGCCGGCAATCTGGAGACTAACGATAAACAGCAAGTCATTATCGACGGTGACAACATTGAGATCATCCCGACTCAACCGGAGTATATGTACGCTCCGCAGTATGATCCTTCCGTTGTATATGACAACAGTTGGGTTCCCGGCTCGCCGCCCTTCATCACGTATGGCTTTGGTCTGGCAATCGGGGGCTGGTTGAGCATGGACTTTGACTGGCGCCACCGACACTTAATCTATCATGGCTGGAATCGGCCGGGCTGGGTCAATCATGCCAGACCATATATTCACGTGCCGAATGTTTATATCAACAGAAGCAGACCTTTCATAAATCAGACATGGAGGCATGACATGTCGCACGGCGATCCTGAAAGGTTCCGGACATCACAACCCGGTCGTGTTAGCACAGGCAAGTTTGCCCACACGCCTGAAGTCAGAGGAAGAGAGACAACACCGACAAGGCCCCCTGGAGTAATTTTCGGTCCCAGGGGCGACACCAATTCGTTCAGCAATCGCGGCAGGCAAAGCCTCGGTACAATCAACCAACGGCAGGCGCCACCGGCTAGCGTTGTCAGCCGGCAGCCATCCGTGTCGGCTCCTACAATCAGGCAGAAGCCGTCCATGCCGGCTCCCGGTATCAGCCAGAAGCCATCGCCACCGGCTCCTGGTGTTAGCCAGAGGCCGTCTATGCCGGCTCGTGGTATCAGCAGCTCGCCGCCGTCCCGTCCTGCTGGCGTAAGCGTGCAGCCCCCCAAGACGCCGTCCGTTACCTTTGGCGGTTACAGGGGAGGCAACGAGGCAAGGTCGCAGAGCCTCCGCGGCCAGTCCAGCCGCCAGAGCAGTGTGGCAGGACCATCAGCCGCTCCGGCAAGCAGAGGGGGTGCTCCTGCGGGCAGGAGTTCCTCCGGGGGCAAACCAGGCCGGTAGCAAAAGAAGGTTTGTGTTAAATCTTCTTTAGGCGACAGGAATTAATGAATATGGAAAGGAAGGAAACTATGGGTACAATAGAGCAGAAACCCGCATGTCGCCAATCGCGGGGAATAGCTTTCATCGCTTTGCTTTTGTTAACTGCGGCATTTGTGACAGCTTGGATTATACCGGCAGTCGGGGCGCCGCTGCAGAGGCTCTTTTCCTCTCCCGAAGATGCCTTGAAGAGTCTGGCAGACGCTGTCAAGACAAAAGACGAAGCCGCACTCGATCAGATCTTCGGGCCATCTAGAAAAGACCTTTCCTCCGGTGACAGGGTGCAGGATGCCACAGAATTTGAAGACCTCGCCAAACACCTGGCTGAAAAAAATAGCCTTGTTAAAGAGGGCGATTCAAAGATGATCCTTCACATAGGAAACGAAAACTGGCCCTTTCCAATTCCCATTGTAAAAAGAGATAATCATTGGTACTTTGACACGGAAGCAGGTAAAGAAGAGATACTGAACCGACGGATCGGGGAAAACGAACTCACTGCCATACTGGTCAGCAGAGCCTATGTAAAGGCGCAACGCGAGTACACGCTTAAGGACTGGGATGGCGACGGGATATTTGCATACGCGCAGAAACTTCGGAGTGATCGCGGGAAGAGAAATGGCCTCTTCTGGAGAAACGTGCCGGGAGAAGAGGTAAGCCCCCTGGGTGAACTTGTGGCACGAGCCTGGCATGAAGGATACAAGAAGGAAAAGGCCGCCTTCAGAGAGGAGAAGCCGACACCTTTTCACGGTTATTATTTCAAGATATTAACAAGGCAAGGTAAGAATGCGCCGGGAGGAAAATACAACTATATCATCAACGGTAACATGGTTGGGGGCTTCGCCCTAGTCGCTTTTCCTTCAAACTGGGGTAAATCAGGTGTCATGACCTTTATTGTCAATCAGCAGGGGAAGGTTTACCAGAAGAATCTTGGGCCGGACACGGCGAAGATAGCCGGTGAGGTGAGATCATACAATCCCGATACGACCTGGACGCCGGTTAAAGAATGAGGGGGATCTGGAGCAAACGGAGAATCTTATAGCAGGACAGCAGTAAAAAAACGTAGCGCCAAGGGGTAATCAGTAGTGACCTGGGAATATTACAATAAAAAAGGGTTAGAGCTGGTCTCTAACCCCACGGTGCAATTCTTTTCTTTCTATGCCTTCAAGCGATTGATCAAACCACTCATGAAAGCTTCTCTGCTCCGGAGAAATCTGCGAAACTCCCTGTCATCAGTGTTCACTATTTCAGCTCGGAGGTCGTAGATATATCTTTCCAGAATCGACAGAAGCTCTTTTTCCTCATCAGGTGTCAACTCAAGCTTCGACATGGCTTTACCTCCTTTCTATCTATTCACGAAATCCGATATCGCGATCTTCCTTTTACTTTCTCAGTAACGCTTTGGTTGCGCCGATTGGATAAATAGGGAATATTTCAAACTTGAGGAGATCGATCCATGCAGCGCGTGTAGCAATCAACCCGATCTCGTCGCTCTCAATAACCCAAATGGATCTGCGGCCCTGAAGGTCCTGAAATCCAAAAAGGACCTTTTTCACTTCCTTTGGCCACTCCCAGTTTGCCATCTTTGTCCTGACTTCTCTCTCATCCTTCGACTCCCAGGTGCATATCATCATGAAGTACATATACTCACCTCCTAACTCTTATAAAAATTCAGTTAAGATTTGACACAGTTTCCCCGGGAAGGTTAACCTCTTCCCGTGGAACTCTGTACAGGTAATTTGAAGAACCATTTCCCCATAGCTACTTCCTGAGTTTCTTAGAGAGGCTAATTTAACGACAACAGCCTGCAAAATAACTTTGTCGTTTTCGTTAACTGGGTTGAGGTAAAGCCACAATTGGCAAACAACAAGAGTTAAACCAAGTTAGAAAATCAAATTGAGATAAACAATCGACAGAGTCGTTTATAGTTATTATTATAGAGACAAAAAATGCACATGTCAACAATGGCTTCGGATCCCTCTCTGTGTTGACCCTGCCACCGCGTGTACCCGACTTCACTAGAAAATTAGCATTTTGCCTCTATTGCCCATTTTCAACTCTGCTGGAGAGCCAATCTTGACGCAGCCTTCGTTGCCGAATTGTCTTGACTTTGGGACGCAACACCCGTAGGCTGCGCTCACATAAATCGCCGCCTGGTCGGTGGTTCAATGATCAACGCAGACATTTTGAAGCGCGAGGGATGGCCACCATGCTCTTCGGAGTTCCGGCGGACGTTTTATATCAGCGCTGGGAGGAGATCCCATTGTTGAAAAAATATCGATATTTGCTGACTGGCAAGATTCAAGGCTCTCTTTATTACCTCGTCCGCGCCTACAGCTGGACCTTCCGCCTTCGCGTCGAAAACGAGAAGCCCTGGCTGGAGTATCTGCAGAATGGCGGCCGGGTTCTCTTGTGCGGCTGGCACCAGATGTTCTTCGCGGCCATCCGCCACTTCAAGACATATGCTAACTATCACCCCGCACTGATGATAAGCCAGAGCAAAGACGGTGACATCGTCGCCGGAATTGCCGAGAAATCAGGTTGGCATGCAGTACGAGGATCCTCCTCACGAGATGGGGGCCGAGCCCTGAAACAGATGATCGCTCACCTGAACCAATCGGGTCTTGCTGCCCACGTCGTGGACGGACCGAAGGGGCCGGCCGGGGTCATTAAGGCGGGGGTGGTAAGCCTGGCCCGAGCCACCGGGGCTGTCGTCGTTCCAGTCTACGCAACGTCCGACCGGGCCTGGTATTTTAACAGCTGGGATCACTTCATGCTGCCGAAGCCCTTTGCGAATGTGAACCTGCGCTTTGGTGAGATGCTGGATCTGACATCTGGGGTGAGCGACAGGGATTTTGAACTTCAACGGGTCCGGCTCCAGGAGATCATGCAACCCGGCCTGCTCGCTTGACCTGTGCATTGCCTACAGCTTGCTGTTGTGTTGTTTTTCCATTTCAAACCGTCTATTCAACATACCAATCCACAATTCTTAAGCTACCAAAATAAAAAAGGCAGGGCCATTTCTGGGACTGCCTTCTTGATGATGTGATTAAGAGATGCCGTGAAGCGAATTGTCTCCACGTTCCTTAGTATCTTCGACCCCCTCCGCCGAATCCGCCTCTGGATCCTCCACCTCGACCGAAATCTCGTCTCTGGCCTCCCTCTCTTTTTGGTCTGGCCTCATTGACGACAATTACATTGCCGTCAAGCTTTCCACCGTTGAACATTTCGATGGCTTGACGAGCACCTTCCTCGGTTTCCATTTCCACGAATCCGAATCCCTTGGACTGTTTTGTATAGTTATCTTTGATAACATTTACTGTAGCTACTTTTCCCGCCGTAGCAAAATTCTCCTTTAAGACATCTTCGGTAGCATTTGCCGTGAGATTGCCTACATATAAATTCTTGTTCATTTATTTTTCCTCTCATTTAAATTGTTAATCAATCTTATACACCCCACGTTAACGGTCACCGTCGTGCAGGATTGTTGATACAAACAAAAAGGCACTCACACTATTATACTTCTGAGTGCCTCTTGCTTACTTACTGTGAACTTATAACGGTTTCACATTTTCTGCTGCTGGGCCTTTCTTGCCCGCGGTAACATCAAAGCTCACTCGCTGACCTTCAGACAACGTCTTGAAGCCCTCGCCTTGTATCGCGCTGTGATGAACAAACAAATCGCCGCCTTCATCATTTTCGATAAAACCAAAGCCTTTATGTTCATTAAACCACTTTACTTTACCTTCTGACATAGCTTTAATCCTCCTTTCCCAAATATTCTCTTAAGTCGGATTCTCACTATGACAGAAAGTAAAAAACCGCCGATACTCTAAAAAGTATGGCGGCCATCCTTTGCAATTCAAAATGTCTAAATCCAAACTTACTTAGTGAACGTAATATATGGAGTCTTTTATCAGAAGTCAAGGATTAATATTTAATTTTTTCAATAATGTGTTTTATCATTCGCGTCATTGCAAATGAACAACATCTTCCCGAAGTCTTGTTTTTCTAATTTTGCACGTCTGTACGACATTTCAACTCGTTATCGTGGCAAAATAAAAGGCAGAGCCAATTTGACCCTGCCTGGAATCACAAAAGAATAAATATTTGGCGGTTGATCTAGCTACTACGGGAGTTCTCTACCCAGACGTCGTAAAGTTCCTCCATACGCTTCCGTTCGGCCTGTGCCTTTTCACGGATCAGCCTGTCGCGTTCTTGCATGCACTGACGGCAAAACCGGGTATATCCGCACTGTCCTTTGCAGTTCTCCCAGTCACCCATGGAATCCATCGTTTCTTTTTCGGTCAACTTTTCTTCCGCCGGATTAGGTTGGTTAACGTTATGGGATATAGTAGCAAATCCTTTTCCCCATTTCAACCGGCGACAGACACAGTCCAATGTAAAATAAGAAACAGGTTCATCTGGATAATATGTCTCATTTTGAAAAATATGATAGTTGAGTGCAATCAATAAAATATCATTTTTGATTAGCATATGAGACTTCGAACCGTGCGAAGGTTCGGCAGTCTATTTCCCGTTTATATAAAATGCGGGTGTCTTCCTGAAGACGAGCATTCGGTGATTCTTCCGTGAATGCTTTCTTTCGATCAAAGATCAATGATGATCACCCCTATCGGGACCATGAATAATCCTAGAATCAATGCGTCCAGTCATAACGCGTCGTAAAAAAATGGCGAGCAGGGGAGTTTCGCCGAATTGTACTCAAAAATGCCTTGACACACAAAATCATTTTTCATATACTTCCGCACCAAAAAAGCAATGCCTTATCAATGATACTTTCGTTGAATGGGTTGAGCAACTTTCTTGCCAAACTCGGATCACCGATGTTGGCGATCCCGGAGGAGGTTTCTCGTGAGCGAAACAGGCTTCGTCGATTACTACGAGCTGCTGCAACTGAGTTCGAACGCCGACGCCGATACCATTGATCGTGTCTTTCGGCATCTCGCCAAGAAGTTCCACCCTGATAACACAGACTCAGCGGACAGTGACAAGTTCCGCCTTCTTCTTGAGGCTCACCGGACGCTCGCCGACCCTGAGGCCCGCGCCGGTTATGACGTCAAGTACCAGGATTACTGGAACCACAAGTGGCGGCTCGCGTCTGAGGCCGGCGACGGAACCGCGTTCGACAACGACAGGGAAACACGCGAGAGCCTACTTTCGCTTATGTACGTTCAGCGGCGGCGCGACATGAAAAGCCCGGGACTGGGTGATTACGAAATGGCCCATCTCCTCCGCATGCCAATTGAACTGGTGGAGTTCCACGTGTGGTACCTGAAGGCCAAAGGATGGGTAGAACGCCTTGAAACTGGACAGCTGGCGATCAGCGCCCTAGGTGTCGACGAAATCGAGCAGGGCCGACTCCGGCTCAGGCACGACAGACTGCTCACAGCTCCCGGTGTCGCTCCCGAGGGCGCTGAAGGACAGGCGGCGCAATCAGGCAAAAAAGCCTTGCTCGAGTGAAATGCGAAGACTGCGGCTATGAATATCTCCCGGCTTTCTCCTGCACGCGGCCCTGCTTTCAATCGGAAATTATCCCCCTTCTCAATACTCTGCCTACAAGGACTTGTAGTTGCAGGCGACAATCGAAGTCAGCACAAAAGAACTATTCATTCCCATTGCCCATCTCCGTCTTTACTGGGGAGCCAAGCATAACAAGTGAACAACAGTACTTTGCAGCGGTCGCTTTCCCGAGTTTCGTGGCCGATATTTCCAGGGACACCAGACTTAATTGCGACCTTACTTACCCCGGCGTTTAAGAGATAATTGAGTCTGGAGCCTCCGGAACTTGTCATCTTGAAGATCAACTTTTCTTGACACATGGGTTTCCGATCCTTATAATTATCTTATATTCAATCAAATCCTTATCTAAAAAGAGGTTACCATGAAAATAAGCGCGCGCAATGTACTGAAGGGGAAAATAATCAAAGTTACAAAGGGTGCTGTGAATACAGAAGTACTCTTGGAACTTCCGGGCGGAGATCAGGTTGTTTCGATGATTTCCAAAGAATCCGCAACAAAGCTCGGTTTGAAAGCCGGTAAGGCAGCGTATGCGGTTATAAAAGCTTCAAATGTAATGATAGCTGTCGATTAAACTCTTCGTTTCAAACGTGGCGGAAAGAGAGGAACATGGAATTCCTCTCTTCCATACCTTTATCTCACAGCTGTTGTCACCGGGGCGAACCGAATGTTTACAGACCCTGGATTTTTCCATCCAACACCGTCACCGCTCTTTATCGCTTCTCAATAGGGATATAGCTGCGGGGTTCAGGCCCTGTCCACAGGCTTTCCGGACGATAGATGCGATTGTCACTCCTTTGTTCAAGAATATGAGCAAGCCATCCGGCAACTCTCCCCATGGCAAAGATCGGGGTAAAGAGAATGGCTGGAATACCCAGAAGACGGTAGACGGCGCCGGAGTAAAAATCAACATTCGGGTAAATGGGTTTGCCCGCAGTTTCCATTTTACTGCGGAACACCTTTTCAACTTCCTGCAAAATTTCATAGTATCGAAAGTCCTGCTTCTTTTCAGAAAGTTGTATAAGAAATTTTTGTATGATGTTTGCTCGTGGATCTTTCGCCTTATACTCACGGTGACCCATGCCCATCACCTTCGTCTTTTGGGCAAAGGCTTTTTCCATCCATAGGGCCACATTATTCTTATCTCCGATTTCGTCGACCATCTCTACAACCCGCTGGTTTGCCCCACCATGAAGAGAGCCATACAGCGCGCCTATTGCGCTTGAGATGCTGCAGTAGCAGGTCGAAAGGGTGGAAGCGACAACCCGCGCAGCAAACGTGGATGCGTTAAAATCATGTTCAGCATGGAGCAGTAGGCACTTATCCATTATTTCGCCCTCGAGGCTGTCCGGTTCGGTTCCATTGAGCATATACAGGAAATTGGCCCCATGCGAGAGGTCCATGCGTGGTGTCTTATGTTCTTTTTTTTCCCGATAGCGGCCATATGTGGCAACAACACTGGCAAGCTGTGATACCTGATAAAGCGTGTCGCGACAGTTGCAGGTGGCAGAATGCTCAATGCGATGTTTCACATACCCGCTCAAATAGGAGACAGACGATTGCAATAATTCCATAGGATGGGCGGAGGCAGGAAAAGATCGTATCATATCCAGAACGGGCTGGACGAGGGGACGGCTTTGCCGCATCCGTTCCGAAAAATTCTTCAGTTCGGCAGTCGTTGGAAGTTGCTCATAGAGAAGCAGGTAACAAACTTCCTCGTAGTTTGAATAGGCAGCAAGATCTTCTATGGAGTAACCCCGGTAGTATAATTTCCCATTGACGCCGTCGATATTGCAAATGCTGCTTTCATCAGCCACCACTCCTTCAAGGCCCTTTGAATACGGTTTGTTTTCCATATGAACTCCTTTTCGTGTTTTTAGATCAAGTCATATCTTGTGTATTGAAGTAAAGATATTTATCAATATTTATAAAAGTAACATTCGCGCTTCAGGAAAACATCTTTGTCAAAATATGGCGAAAGAGGGGATCGATTCTGATAGAAAAAAGCTTTTCTTCCCATCGCCCATGCCCATCTTTGTATTTCCCGCCAGTCTTAACCGGCGTTCCAAGACTCCCGGATATTCACTCCCTTGGGTTACGGGATATTATTCCATATATGTGTGGCATACAGGGTCGGAACATGATCAACGATGAAGTCTGGAATTAAATGGGCAAACCCGCGCCTTATCTGACGCATTGAATTGGCAATGTCCGGTCCTTCGCCGTGATTTGAAGTCTCATGAACGATCCCATTGCCGTCTATAAATTTCAGCTTGCCTACATGCTCATACCAGTCAAGGGGCGGCCAATGGGTGACAATATCGTTATTATTAACGAACCGGTAAGCGCTGATGCGAAAGTATTTCACAAAATCAATATTCCCCACGCAGGGTGAGCCGAATGTATACAGCCCCTGGATTTTCCCATCATATCTGTCGGCAGCGAGAGTGGCGAGAGCGGCGCCAAGGCTGTGACCTGTGAACCAAATGGACCGGTTCGGGGTATCTTTACTCTTGATGTATTCGATAAGTCCTTTTTTCTCCCACACTTCTTCAAGTGCATTTTTAAATCCCCGATAGACCATTCTGTCTCGATCCCAGTTCGTCAGGACGATGTCGGCATCGGTCTTGAAATCGGCGATGATGTTGTGAATGTGAAAACCGGATTCGTCCGGGCGTCTCCGGATTTCAGTCCCCCTGAACACAACTATAACGAAATTGTCGTTATTCGCTACAAAGCACTGAGTACTGTCTCCTGCAAAGAATTTTACATCGGTGACACCGACCTTTTGAAACACGGGGCGGACGAAATCTTCCTCAGCGTAGGCGAGCGTTGATGCTTCGATGAGCCACCATGCTTTTACCATGTCAAACGCGGATGCCTGGCGCCGAAACGGGTAAATATCAGCGTCCTCAAAATAAGGATAACCCGGAAACGGTGGAGAAATGGCATCCAATGTTACCTCCGGGAGAATTTTTGCAGGATCTCGTTTATTTGGGTTACTCATATTACTCCTTTCACAGTGTTTCAAAGTGAACATCTGACAAAAAATTATTAATGGCCTGTTTGATTCCGACCTGCGCGGATTGCTCAGAGTATAACGAACCCCTCTTTTAGCACCGTATTCGAAGGATAGGACTTGAGGCGGACATAATGTCGTCCGGCATTTGCATCTTCCTCAGTCTCCACATAGGTGCAGCCATACTCGCTCCCGTCTATCCACGAGCCGCAGTTGACATAGATGTAGTTCCAGGGTTCATCGATTGGATGAGCGGCCCTGTCCGCCCGGGGGTCCAGGTCGCGCGGGTCCATGACAGGGATATGCGTGTGACCGAAGATGACGATGCTTATGTTGGAGCCGAAATGATCGAAATAGGCTAGGGATGCTGCAGACGAGAGATTTTCGAGGTCGCCGATGATGGCCGCCGGGACGTTTATGTTCCCCGGCGTATTTGTCCAGTTTTGGATGAGATTACTGAAGCGCCTGCCAATTGCGTCCACGGTCATTGTTTCCGGGAAGCCGGGAACAGCTTTTAGTTTGACGATATCGTTCGGCTTCAGGCCGGCATCCTCAGCAATGGCTTTGAACATGTCCTCTATAAAATCCGGATGGTTCATGAAAGCCTTAAGGAACCGGACGAAGATGTCATGGTAATTTTCCTCTGTTCCGGTTTGCAAGACCTTGTAGGCGACAATGCGGGAGATAAAGTATCCCAGCGGGAGAAAAGTATCCTTAGCCGTCCACATGTCGGGAGAGTTGAAAAGGCAGTAGCGGTTCCCGTGCTCAGCCGCTAGAGTACCCACGTTATAGATCCCCCACGGCATTGTGTTGTTGCAGAAGAAGCGGATTCCGGGAAAGGTTGTTTCCATAAACTTTTTAATTTTCAGTATTCCCGTGGTGTCCATGGCCATGTCGTGATTGCCGGGCACATAGGCAAGTTTGACGTCGGGAGTTGCCGCCAGCGCCTTGAGTTTGTCGATGACCAATTTGTTGGCTGGGTTGGAAGAGATATTGGCGAAGGATATGAGGGGATCGTAATTGACGGGCAGGACCCACGTATCGAAGAGATCGCCCAGTATTACCACTTCTTTCACGTCGGGAGCATTCAACTGGTCATCCAGAAATTCTGCCAGTACGGGCATATTGTTCTGGAACCAACCGTAAGGATGCGGACCGCTCATGCTCTTCGCGTTTCCCAAGTGAATGTCGCTGATGAAAATTCGTTTGGTCCTTTTTCCCATGACTTTTCTCCTCTTCGTTTTCATAGCTGTCCCATTGTCCACCTAACGTTTGAGGTGTTGCATCGCGATGCTATTCTCCTATCATATCGCAGAAAAAAATGACGACACCTTGCCTGGCCTGCAACGCTATGTCTTCGCTTTTAGTGCTGATAATTTAACGTGTGTGCAATACTAAATTATATCATAAAAAATACGGGATAAATACCGGCAGTGATCATAATTTTACCCGGTAATTGATCAGTTAAGGGAACGGTGCGTTTCTCGGTCTTCTGTCAAAGCTTGCTTTCATAACTCCTTTTTTGCCTCAACTTGCGGAAAAAAGAAATTATTTATCTGCATTGACATACGTAATTCAATCATATATGATGCGCGTACTTTGGAGAAAAGGGGCGTTCACAGTCTGTCTCAGTTTACGCAACCAGGCTAATCTATTAGGATATATTTGAGGTAAGTAATGGGAAGTGTCGTAAAGAAAAGAAAGAAGAAAATAAGCAAACACAAATACAAGAAGCGTTTGAAGTCTAACAGGCATAAGAACAAATAAGGGACTGATAAAGATGTGCTATAGAGACCCCATCTGCGAAGAAGGTCCATGGTACTATTTCCCCTCCCCGTAAAATATCGGGGAAAGAGGTGTCTTTTTTTGTATGACGCAGGCGGCAGATAGAAGGAGGTTAGTCGATTAGGCTGGCCTTTTTTTTTGCCTCTATGGAAGGACTATTTTTGAAAAGACTGGGTTTGAGTTGCTTATTTTATGGTTCGCATTGCCAAAATGGATTATTAGAAGTTATAATAGTCGAATAATTGGGCAGCTTATTTCTTGAGATGGCGAAATGCAGATGCTCAATGTATTTTTTTGTGAGGTTAAATAGATGAGCACAGCCCGTGAAATGATGAAAAATAATAAAAAGAGATTTGCACTGATTCTGGTTTCTGCTCTTCTGGTTGTCTCTGTGGCAAGCGTTTTATATTACCGCATGTACAGAACGAGGTATGTTACGACAGATGACGCCTTTGTTACGGGCAGAATTCATGTCATCGCATCAAAGGTTCCCGGTACGGTGCAGGCCGTCTATGCTGAAGACAATCAGTTTGTAAAGAAGGATGCTGTCCTTCTTGAGATCGACGACAGAGACTATGATGTCAGGGTTAGAGAGGCTGAATCGGCGCGGAATGCGGAGCATGCAAAACTCGAAGAGATTTTTACGAAGGTGGACGTAACAAAGAAGCAGTTGCTGGAATTGCAATTCACCGTGAAGTCAGCGCGGGCAAATCTGAAGCTCCAGGAGGCAAATCTCAAGCAGGCTGATCTGGATTTCAAGCGGGCTCAGGTGCTGCGCGCGAAAGAGGTTGTGCCGGAAGAAAGGCTGGAAAAGGCGAAGACGAATTTTGACGTTGCTGCCGCGCAGGTTGAAGCATCGAGAGAACACTTAAAACAGGTTGAGGCTGCCCTGGAAACGCAGAAGGCTCTGATACAGCAGACGGAGTCGGCTTTCAAATCCCAGAACTCCGTCGTGAAACAAAGGGAAGAGACGCGCAAAGCGGAGGACTTGAAGAAAAGTTATACCAAAATTTATGCGCCCTCGGATGGGTACATCACAAGGAAGTCCGTGGAAAACGGTAACCAGATCCAGTCAGGGCAGCCGCTGATGGCAGTTGTTCCCCTCGATGATATCTGGGTGATTGCAAATTATAAGGAGACCCAGATCGAAAATGTGAAGCCCGGTCAAAAGGCGAAAATCAGAGTAGATACATATCCTGACCGTGATTTTGAGGGCACGGTGCAGAGCATCATGGCGGGAACCGGCTCTATTTTCTCCCTGTTTCCGCCTGAGAATGCAACAGGGAATTATGTGAAAGTCGTCCAGCGGGTGCCGATAAAGATTGTCCTCAAAGAAGGGACGGATCCTAACCATATTCTCAGGGTCGGCATGTCTGTCGAACCTACAATCATCACGAAGGAATAGCTTCCTGGTGGATTTACAAGCAAACAAGTGGATGGTTGCCCTAACCGTGATGCTCCCAACGCTCATGGTTATTATGGATACGTCGGTTGTCAATGTTTCCCTGGATCACATTCGCGGCAGCCTCTCCGCCGGTATCGATGAATCCACATGGTCTATTACATCTTATCTTGCGGCCAACGCCATTGTGATCCCCATAACCGGATGGCTGAGCAGGCTCTTAGGCAGAAAACGCCTTCTCATCCTTTCCGTTTCGCTTTTTACCTTGAGTTCGCTTTTGTGCGGTCTCGCCTGGAGTATACAAAGCCTCGTGGTCTTCCGGATTCTCCAGGGTCTTTCCGGCGGTTCCCTTCAACCCATATCCCAGTCCATACTTCTGGAGACTTTTCCACCGTCGCAGCACGGTACGGCAATGGCCATTTTCGGCATTGGGATCATGTTCGGGCCGATCATCGGGCCCTTTCTGGGAGGGTGGATAACCGACAACTGGTCATGGAACTGGATCTTCTTCATAAACATCCCAGCGGGTATCATCTCTATCCTGATGTCCATGCTCTTCATTGTGGACCCCGCGTACTTACGGGACATAAAAATGAAGATTGATTACTGGGGTCTCGCATTTCTCAGTGTCGGCATTGGCTGCCTGCAGATCATGCTTGATAAGGGGCAGAGGGAGGATTGGTTTTCTTCAGACTTCATTATCTGGCTCTGCGTTGCCTCCGTGATGTCGCTGGTCATCTTTGTAATTGTAGAACTATTTGTAAAGCACCCCATTGTTGATCTAAGGATACTGAAGAACTTTTCCTTCAGTTTCGGAAATATCATCATATTTTTTGTTTTTGTTAATCTCTTTGGCAGTATCGTCCTTCTGCCCATGTATCTGCAGAGTCTGATGGGTTATACGTCAACCCTCGCCGGCCTTGTGCTGGCGCCCGGAGGAGTCGCGACCCTTATGGTCATGCCTATTGTCGGACTGCTTATAACCAGGATAAATTCGAAAGGCATCGTCATCGCCGGTATCATTGTGACCGCCTACTCGACATATCTGATGTCCATGTTCAACAGGCTGGCGGACTTCAATACAATTGTGTGGCCCAGGATCATCATGGGTGTTGGCGTGGGGTTGATAATAATCCCGCTTACCACTCTCACCCTTTCCCGCATGAAAAAAGAGCAAATGGGAAATGCCACATCAATATTTAATCTGGTGAGAAATATCGGGGGGAGCTTCGGTGTCGCTATTTCCACAACGATCCTGACACGGAGGGCCCAATTCCATCAGGCCCGTCTTATCGACCATCTCACACCGTTTGATATGACCTATACTATGGGTAGCAGTCAGGCCTCACAAATCCTGCAACAGAGGGGCATGGAGCCGGCTGTTACCGGTCAGGGAGGCCTTGCCGCGATATACGAGCAGGTTATCAGGGAAGCATCCATGATGTCTTTTAACGATGTATTCTATCTCTTGTCTATCATGCTGGTCTTAACTGTGCCCCTGGTCTTTTTTATGCGACGGATCTACCATGACGCAGCGGATGATCAAAATCATTAGAGACAGTGTAGTCTAACCAAGGCCATGGACCTCTTCAAAGAATGCCGTGCTGACGGCTGGGTGGAGCTAACACAGAAGACGCTGGCGACATTATCTTGAATAATCCTTATGAAAGGAATAGCAAATGGAAATTGTAGAAGCCATAAGGGCAAGAAAAAGCATCAGGGCCTTTAATCCGGATCCCATCAAGAAGGAGATCGTCAAGGAAATTTTGGAGATTGCTATCCGTGCTCCCTCAGGGACAAATACCCAACCCTGGGAGTTCTTTGTTCTTGCCGGAGAGGTTTTAGAAAAAGTCAAGCAGGCTAATGTTGAACATCTTAAGTCCGGTACACCACCCAATCCGGAAATCAGCTTTGCGATATCAAACCCCGACACCATTTATCAGAAGAGACGCGTGGAACTTACCAAACAACTGTTTAAACTGATGGAAATTCCAAGAGATGACATGGAAAAAAGAATGCAATGGCTAGAAAGGGGCTTTCGTTTCTTCGATGCACCAGTAGCCATTATTATATCTGCAGATCGATTATTATCGGAAGAGGGACCTCTAATGGATATTGGTGCTGTTATGCAAACCATTTGCCTGACTGCGCTAAACTACGGCCTGGGTACCTGCATCGAGTACCAGGGTGTCATGTACCCGGAGGCGCTTAGGCAATTTGCGGGCATACCAGAAAGCAAACGAATATTAGCCGCTATCGCAGTCGGTTTTCCCGATTGGGATTTTCCGGCAAACAGATTGGAGAGTACTCGAGAACTCGTGGATAATATAACTAGCTGGTGCGGTTTTAAATAGAAGTAAGATCGACGCATGAATTCAACCAAGAGGTAGAGCATATTGACATTCGACTTGTTAAGAAATATTTTTGAAGAAATATGTTCCGCGCCCAAGAAGGTAAAGCATCTCTCTGTACTCGTCTTGCTTATAGGGTTGCATAGCTTGCTCCTGGGGATTTTTATTTTCTTCTTTACGGAACTGTTCTACGATCTATTTTTCTCGGCAGAAATAGAGAATTTTTTCTTTGTGCGGCAGGCGGGGCTGTTCCTTTTCTGTCTCGGCCTCTTTAATCTTGCCATTGTCGTGGAAATGAAGAGGTACTATTACTTCGTTAAGGTCATAATAGTTGCAAAGTCCCTGGCCTTTCTGTTTCTTGTCTCCCACGCACATCTCGCCGCATGGCCACCCATCATATACGCGGCAGCCGTAGGCGATGGGATCATGGCCCTTGTTCTGATCTTTTTTTACCGCCGGGCCGGCTTCATCACTGAAAAAGCGTAAGATAAGGTATGCCCTTGAAGATTGAGGCAGACCATACGTTCCGATTGCAGTTCCTCAAAAGACGAATAGAAATATCAATGACGTGAGAGAGAGAATCACCAGGTGCCCTCTGTAGGTTATTTTGGGCAGTGAATATTTGGCGGCTATGGCCTTCAGCATGAGGAAAGAAAGGACAGCACCTGACAAGGTGATCAAAGGAATAAGCGCCTTCAGCGTCCCCAGGTTCGGCGTAACTGTTTCAGCGGGGATGACGCCGCCAAGGCCCGCCATATCAATCAGCCACGGAAGCAGGTTGTGCCCGTTGTAAACGAACTCATGGAAATAGATGTTCAGAAATCCTGCGAAGGCGAGAAACAGGTAGACGTGCCCCAAATGAACAAAATGTTCCCGCCATCCTTTGTCTGTTGGAAATCCTGAGGCTACTAAAGCCAGTGCTGTGAACAACGTGAGAATAAGACCGGGGAGCGCAGCATCCTTGACGAAGATTCCCGCCCTCTGGAAGAGCGCTGGATATTCGGTCGCGTATCTGTCGAGAGGTATTAAGAAAGGCAGCTTCACGGCCAGAACAGAGCCGACAATCAAGATTGTAAACATGGCGCCCGGCACTTCCCATCTTTCTCTCGCTATCATTTCCCGCCAGGGAAGACGCATATCGATGCGTACGGATTTGTGGGTGCAGCTCTTCAGGCAGGAGAGGCAGAGGACACAGTTCTTTGTTGCTGTAGTGGCTAACGGATGGATGCCCATGGGACAGTTTTTGTCTTTCACACAATCCTGTGTAGTGCACTGGCTCGAACAGACATTGCTGTTGCTTCCCAACTCCATCAATGAAAGGGCGGCAAAATGACCTACCACTCTCCCGAGCGGACACATATGCTTGCACCAGGAGCGCCTGCCGAAGAGAGAAGTGGTGATCACTGCTCCGCCGAGGATTGTGAGAAGAAGGCCGCTGGTTGCCCGAGCTTCCGTGAACATGTGACTTGCGTGTTCCATCATGAATATGACCACGAAGCCGGCAATCCCAATCCATATGCCATGTCGGCTCAAAAATAAGGGGACCGCCAGAAATGTTGTCCGATTGAAATTAATGCCGTTGGCAATTACCGACAAGGGACAATATCCGCACCAACTCCGCGCGCTCACAGCGATGGAAAAGATGATAAAAGGCCACCATACGGACCAGACGATTAGATTTGCCAGGTTGTTCTTTTCCGGCCCCAGGAGTGTGTAGAGAATTATACCTATCATGAATGGTACGGTAAGGAACTGGAGAGCCGAGGGAACTAATCGATGATGGACAAGATTATCGAGGAAGGGGAGCCTCAGGAGGTTTATTTTTCCGGTAGTGGAAAAGGCCGGGAAATTAACAAAAATCTGCCGGTCCGTTATTCGATTGCCCTCGGTGATGGCAACTGCCCGCTCAATTACCTGGTGTAGTTCATCGACGTTTAGAGGCCAGTCATGATCCACCAGGGCGTTTAACGCATCGTTGGAAAACCCCGTGACATTTTTGTTGAACTTCCTGTTGAATCCTCCAAGGAGGCTTTCAGCTATAAGCGGAATATCCTTTTTTCTATCCCGCAGCGGTTTCAATCGGACAACTGCGCTGCTCAAGAGGGTGAGGAATTCTGGGATGAGGCCTGTCGCCGTCTCCCTATTCCGATCGTCACCCGTTGTTGAAATGATGCGTACCCTGCTCGCGAGGCTGTCGGTCTCGCCTTTCCTGGTGAATCGATGCTCCGTAAGGTAATTCGCCAGTAGTCTCTGAATTCTGGGAGTGAGATGTTCAGCGTTTTCCAGAATCAGGGTTCCGCCGTCGGCAATCTCCAGGTAGCCCCGTCGAAGCCCGCTGGCATAGCTGGCAACTCCTGGTTCATGTCCGAACAGGGCCGACTCCTGGGCGATTTCCAGGTGCACTTCGTTCCCTGTTGAGCGGCGGCCTTCCCGGCCCTCCCGTTGCATCGGCGGCGGATTATCGCACTCCAGGTGAAGAAGCGGCCGGGCTGCGTCCTCATTGTGATAATGTATCAACCTTGCCGCCAGAAACTTGCCACTGCCTCTTTCTCCGAGAATCAAAACATTTGCGTCGCTGTTTGCCAGCTCTCCGATTGTCCTGTTTATATCGCCGACCCACTTGGTGTTTCCGATAAATTGACCGACTTCCGAAGGCGGGGGCACGCTGAGGAGACCCGCAATAACCTCCTTGCTCTCAACATCCTTAACCTGCTGGAGGATATCCTTTTTCACCAGCCGTTGTGCCATCAAGCGGAAGAAGGAGCTATTCAATTCCGGATAACGCTTTCTCAACTCATCAAAAATGTCACGACTCAACTCTATTACGCGCACATCCGTAATTGCTTTGACGTTGGCGGTACGCGGTTCACCGGTCAGAATGGCGATCTCTCCGAAGATATCTCCCTCCGTCATCGTGGAAAGGGTATATTCAACGCCCTCATCATTGGTCGAGGTGGCTGCCGCTCTTCCGCTCAAGATCATGAACATGGAGTGGCCCGGATCGCCACGATAGATGATCGTTGTATTTGCTGGGCAGGTGTAACTAATCAGGCGCGGTATAATAGCGGCAAGGGTTTCCGTCGGAAAATCCTTGAAAAGAGTGAACTTACGGATGTCTTCTGCGGTAATCATTTCGCTCCAGGCAGAGCTTGACTTACCTAAAAGATGATTCTTCACCCAAAGATGAGACACTGTAAGTGCCGGTTATATTCGTTCCCCGCAGTGGTGTTTCTAAATGTTTAAAGCCTCTCATGACAAGCTGATGAGGCCTGCTTTGAACTCGAGGTATCATAGGCAAGGGCGGATGGGATGTCAAGGGCAAAACGGGATTGAACATTCGCGCTGACCGGAGCCTCTTTGACCATCCATCTCTCACTGGAATCACTTTTCAATCTTCTAAAAAATCAAGCCTAGACATTTTTTGTTGCGAGATTCCTTTAGCTACATTTTCGTCACATCCGAATGTAAATGAACAATAATGTTACAGCCGAAAAGATATATTCTGAGAACGAACCTGTAAATCTTTTTAATAACAATGAGTTGTAAGACATCCCCCGTCTGGCATTGAAATTGCCTATCATTTAATAGGCTTTAATCAAATCATATGGGGGTGTGTATATGAATTCAGGAGATACTGCGTGGGTACTTGTATCGACAGCACTTGTTTTCTTTATGGTTCCGGGATTGGCGCTTTTTTATGGCGGCATGACGAGGAGAAAGAACGTCCTTTCTACTCTGATGCAATGCATCATCGTCGTGTGCCTGATCAGTGTCCAGTGGGTATTATTTGGTTATACACTGGCATTCGGACCCGATTCAGGTTTCGGCATACTTGGCAATCTCGATTTCATATGTCTGCGGAATGTCGATTTCAATCCCTTTAATGAATATTCAAAAACGATTCCTCACCTTGCGTTCATGATTTTTCAGTGCATGTTTGCCGTCATCACCCCCGCTTTGGTCATCGGCGCATTTGCAGAGCGCATCAAATTTTCGTCTTTTTGTATTTTTTCGCTGTTGTGGGCCACTTTTGTCTATGACCCCATAGCACACTGGATCTGGGGAGCAGGCGGCTGGCTGAAAGAATTGGGAGGTCTCGATTTTGCCGGCGGCATGGTCGTTCATGGAAGTTCAGGTTTTGCCGCACTTGTCGTTTGTCTTCTGATTGGCAAGAGGATCGGCTATCGGGAACAGCCCTTCCGGCCGCATAATCTTCCCTTTACCGTACTGGGGGCCGGCATGCTCTGGTTTGGATGGTTCGGCTTCAATGGCGGGAGCGCCTTGGAAGCGAGCGGTTTGGCAGTTAATGCTTTTGTCAGCACTAATATTGCGGCTGCTGTGGCGGCTCTGACGTGGGCAATTTGGGAGTGGCAGAAAGACGGTGCGCCGACCATGCTCGGTTTGGTTACGGGCATCATAGCCGGCCTTGGGGCAATTACTCCGGCCTGCGGTTATGTCCGGCCTCTCGCAGCTATACCCATTGGAATTTTGGCAGGCGTTTTCTCCTTCCTCGCCGTAACAAAACTGAAAGCCAGACTGGGTTATGATGATTCACTGGATGTCTTCGGCGTTCATGGAATATGCGGAGTATGGGGATCAATCGCAACAGGACTCTTTGCGGAAAAGGCAATTAACGCCGCCGGAGCAAATGGGTTTCTTTTCGGCAATGTCAAACTTCTTCTCATACAGGGGCTTTATGTCGGTGTCGTCATTGCTTATGCAGTAGCAATAACCTGGATTCTGTACAAATTTGTTGATGCTTTTATGGGAATGAGAGTTGAGGAAAAAAATGAAATCATCGGCCTTGACCTGACTCAGCATCGCGAATCCGCCTATACCGTCGTAGAATAAGGAGGTTAACGAATATGAAATATATAGTCGCCATAATACAGCCCCACAAGCTGGACGAAGTGATGAAGACTCTGGAGGACGTGGAGGTAAACTTAGTAACCGTATCGAATGTGCTTGGAAGAGGGAGGCAGAAGGGGTTGACGGAGGTTTACCGCGGGGCGA
>Ga0209777_10001538_pt1 | contig 32756 bp, 39 predicted proteins | sample FrelakmetHBP12HB_FD_187147 | JGI IMG/M metagenome (GOLD analysis project Ga0209777, IMG submission 187147) | Freshwater lake sediment microbial communities from the University of Notre Dame, USA, for methane emissions studies -HBP12 HB (SPAdes)... | ecosystem: Environmental > Aquatic >... | reverse complement strand
CCTTGAGTATCTGGCAGGCCAGCGCCCGACCGCCCAACGCGATGTAGATGTTGTTCGTGACGGCCTCGTTGTTGCGCACCTGGACAACCAGCTTGCTGCCGCCCATGATCAGTCGCGGCTCGCACAGCCGGTAGGCGAAGCGCGCGTCGAAAGCCATGAGTCGGGCGTTGATGGCGTAGTAATCGCCGCCGAAGGCGTCGATCAGCGGCTCGCCACGGGTCACGTCCACGATCTGTAGATCGACGTTCTGGCCGGTGCTGCCGAAGTAGCTGATGGTCGTCAGCTCGAAATGGTCGCTGCCGATGGTGATCGGGTAGTTGCCTGTGGCTCCCGTGGCCAGTTGCGCGTACCCCACGCCCTCAAACCCGTAGTAGAAGGGGAAGCTCAGGTGCTGGCGGCGGCGCATCCGGACACGCAGGCGCTCCGCCTTCGGATCGTCCATGATCTCAAGGTATCGTACGGCGTGTGACACGAAGCGGACGTTGTTCGGCGCACCGCTGATGTCGGCAAAGTCCATCTCGATTCCGCGCGCCTCGTCGACGAGCAGCGATTCGGCGAGCCGGTACGGCATGAGATTGTTTCCCGCGATCAGAAGGTTGTGGATCGGACCGTTGGTGATCTGGCGGGTGTCCACTCCGTCCCGGATGCGCATCACGACCGTGTACTGCCCCGTCGATTCGGAGGCGTGCGCCAGGACCTCGGCCGGGCCGTCGGACGAGACGTTGCAGCAGACGGCGGCCACAGAGCCGTTAGCCGGAATCGCGACGATGTTCTGCGTCTGATTCGTCATCAGGAAGTACGGAATTTCCATCAGCTTCCGCCGGTCCACGGCAATCGGGCTGCCGGACGGATCGGAGACGATGGTGTCGTATCGCTCAACCATGTGATCTCGCCTTTCTAGGACATCCTCACCGTCAGCCCGGCATCCTGCATGCCTTGCATGATCGGGTCCGCGTATCGCGGCTCGACCACGTATCCGCCGCCAAACTGCTGGCCTTCGGCGACGTTCTCAGCCCACCAATCGCGCGCCTCGCCTGAGTACAGCATGAAAATCGTGACGCTGCCATGATCGCGAACGACCACATCGGCCTCGTTCTTCTTGGGCGGGTTGCGCTCGGTCTTCTCCCACTCGCCGGCATGGAACTCCTCTTCGGTCTCCACGGCTTCGGTCCGGGGTCCGGAGACGGAAACTCTTTGCCGGCGGGCAGGCATCTCGCTGGTTGGAGAAACCATGTCCGCTGCCGTCACGTGAAGGTGCTCGGCGGTACGATCAAGACTGAGGATATTTTCTGAAAAATCCAATTCCTGATCTATCCAGTCAACGTGCCATTCTCCAGCTCTCTGAAACACCCCATACCCGAGACTAAACTGGTTCGACGCCTGATTCATGCGGGCCTTGGTCGTGACGGTCTTATATCCGCCCGTGCGCAGCGTGATCCAGCGGTCATTGAACGAAACTACGTCGGTGTTGTGGTAGCGGACGTGCGTGTTTCCTGCGTCGTCCTGCCAGACACGGGTTGCGGTCCCGCTAACGCGGCTGGTCTGGGGGTTCATGGCGACGCCAGACCCTTTGTGCTCGCCGGTCATCTCTCCTGCTCCATCCGGAGGATTGTAGCCGCTAACCTGATGCCTCCAGACCGGCTCTAATCCCTTGTCCAGTGGCGGCACGAAGGTGATCGGGTGCCGGTCAAACTCCGGCCAGTCAAGATGCAGTGCCACGCGCACGGCATTCCGGCAATGCTGCCAGTTCCTCGCCCATCCAGCCCAGATCACTTCGTGGCCTTGGCCCCTGAACGCTTCAACCAGCTTGTCGATGGTCCTCAAGTCGTGGGTCATCTGGACGGCCTGAACGACCACATTCTTTTTGGGGTCCATCGACGCGACGTAGTAGTAGAGGTCGGCCGGATCTCGCTCGGAGGGCGGATTGGACGCGATCACCGCTCGCGCCTGCCGCCGAGCCATTTTCCAGGCCATTTCGGCGGCGGTCTCGAAATCCTTGTAGGTGTACGAGGCGATGCTCTCAAACGATTTTCCCGAATCCTTCTGGACAAAGACAACATCGTCTTCGACGGTCCAGGTGAACGGGCCTACGCGGTACTGCGCCGTTCGTTTTAAGGCATCCTCACGAACAACCTCCGGCTCGGCGCCGGGATTGTGACCGACCACATCCTTCTTCCAGCGGGCGAGCTTCGTGTCTTCAATGCCCTTCAGATGGTCAAGGTACGCCTTCGACGTCGGCACCTTCGCAAGCTCATCCCAGAAGATGTCAGGATGCTTGGACAGGTACTCGATGGCACCCTTGATGTTGATGCGGACCTCGGTGCCCGTGTGCTCGTACTCGTAGTTCAGGTGATCGACGAGTTGCGTCCAGATCGCATCGACGTCAAGGTAGAAGAAAAGTTCCTCGTCCTCTTCGTTAAGCTCGAAGCTGTTCTCAAGGGCCTTTTCGAATTTGTGGCGGCCCCAATTGTTCCAGCTCTCCTGAAACTCCTCATACCCCATGTCGCTCAGGTCGTTGTCGTCCAGGACCGGGTAATCTTCGAGGCTTTCGAGCATCTCATTCAGCTTTATGAAGGCCGGGGTGATCTCGCCGCTCTTGTCGTAGACGCGGATCACCAGACCGTCCACGTGACCGACAGCACAGTGGCTGTGCTGCTGGGCGATCACATCGTCTGGAAACTCGTCGGCAAGCGCTTCGAAAGCCTTGGCGTTCGAGCGCGTGACGGAATCGGCATCCCTGTTCGAGTAGTAAAACAGGGACCACTTCTCGTCGACATCCTCTGGCTGGCCATACCAGGAAAAGTCTCTGATCTTCTTCCAGTTGCCGGCCATCTCTTTGGCGCGTTCTTCGAGGCTCATTTTCAGACCCCTCTTGAAGGCAGCTCGTCTAAAGCGGTCCCATGTGTCCCGCCGCGCTTCGAAAGCAGGTAGAGCGCCACGAACCCAAGCGCCACGGCCCCGATGATGACGTAGGTGGTCGTGTTGCTCTTCTTCGGCACCGTATCGGACGGAGCCCGGTGCAGGACCAGCGAATCCCAGTCTTGGTCAGACGGCAGGAAGGGCGTCGTGGCTGCCTGGACGGCCGAACTCTGCTGAGCCACCGCCACTGACGACTGCAGGGCGTCCGTGCCGATCTGCGCGGCCGGAGAGCTGATGTCGGTCCGCATGTATGCGCCTTCAGTGATGGGTCCGAAGGGCGCTGGCGACGCCGCATTGGGCTGGGAGTAGGCGTACTGCTTCTCCGCCTGGGCGATGGTGTTCTCGGCTGTGAACACAGCCCCCTTATACGTCAGCACGGCCATGTCCCAATCTCCGGCCGCGACAGCGCCTTCGAGCCCCGTGATCGAGATCGAGACGTTGGTCACGGCGCTCGACGAATCGAAGCCTACCTTCTGCAGAGCCTGCAGGCGTGTCAGGTAGTTTCTGAGCGCACCAAGCATCGCGGTGGCCTTGGTCCGCTGATCGGTCGTCAGCTCACCCATGCAGCCCAACCCTAAGCATCCGAACATGACAATCCCCTTTCTACTTTTTGTCCTTGAACATGAAGTACAGAACCCCAATCCCGATGACCACGGCGCCGACGATCATGTAGGTGTTTATGTTGCTCTTCGGAGCCTGTTTCTGTTTTGCGGCAGCCGCCTGCTGCTGCGCGTACAGGGCTGGGTTCAGCGACTGCTGCTGTTGCGCGTTCAAGGCCGCCTGACCGCCAACCGGAAGCGGCTGGAGGAGGTTGGGCTGAAAGAGCGGCACGAAGGCCTTGGTCAGATTGGCTGCGGCTCCGGACGCGGCGGCGATCATCTGCGCCTGCGACTGTACCTGGGCCTGCTGCTGCGCCATGGCCGATGCCGGAGTCGAAATACCGTACGACTTTGCCATCTGCTGCTGCGCGGACGTGAGCGGCGATCCGGCCGCCTGGGCCTGCGCGTACTCGGACTCCTCGCCGGACGGCGCCTGGAACGAATAAGCGGCGGCCTGCTTGGCCGTATCCCAGAACCCCGAGCTGGCCGGCACGCCGCCCGTCGCCGCCTCGTAAGCCCCCGCAGGCGGGATCTTGCCGCCGACTGTGCCAGCGGCGAAGTCCAGGGCCGGCGTGGTCGGCTGGTCCCACTGGTTTGCAAAAACGATGCCGGTCGTGTCCGTTGTCTCGTCGCCCTGGCCGAGCCATCCTAGTCTACGCATGTTTTCGTCCTCCGGTTTCGATCAACACCAAGCTGGCCAGCGTCTCAATTGCCACTTTCTCAGCAAGCGGCTGCTGGTTGAACCGCGCTTCCGATGACCCCAGAATCTTCAACGCCAAGTCGTATTCGTCCTTGTTTATCAGCCCGGCACCCAACCCCCGATGCACGATCCGGTGCAGGTTGTGGTGCCGTTCTTTCGTCGCGCTGAACATCTTGCTGACGTTCTCAACATGCGACTGTTTCACTCTGTTCTCGTCGATCAGGTGGATGATCCTGCACCTCACCTTCAGGATCGTCCGCCGCAGCCAGTCCCGTCTCTTCCCCGCCTTGAAGTCCCCCATCGTCCTAACCAACTCACTTCCCAGGTCCTCTTCGAGCGAAGCCATCGGCTACCGCCTTTCGGCGTGCCGTCTCCGGATCAGTACGGGGCCAGTTCGAAGTTCGCCTCCGTGTCAGCCGGTGTCGGCACGATGTTCGTGTCGCGAAGAACCTCGTTCACATCCCTGATCGGCGCGTAAATCTTCCGGCCCGCAATGGTGAAGTAGATCGTGTTCGGGTTACCGGAAAGATCGGTGAACCGGATCGACCAGAAGTTCCCGCCGGGGATCAGGTACTTGCACGGGAGTATGGTCGGGAATTGGTAATCGCCGACTGAATTGTTGCGGGTGATCAGGCCGTTCATGATCGTCTGGCCAGACTTGACCTCTTTGATCTCAAACTCAAAATTCCCGGTCGATACGCAGTTGAAGGTAAACGCCTCGAACTGGCTGCCTTCGCCGGGGCGGATGTTCACGAGGGCCGTGGCGCCGCCCGCGAGCGCGACCGGGCCGGTGTCCAATGTCACCCAGTACGGATGGACGAAGCGGGAGCGGTTCATGAGCTTGCGGACGCGCTCGTGCAGGTGCTCGCGCGCCTGCGGGAAGGTAAGCAGGTCTGGTGACCACGTGAAATACTGGCAGCCCTCCATGTAGAGCCGCACGTTGACGGCGCCGCCGGCGACCTTCTGAAGCTGGCATTCGATGGACGCCTGGCTGGGCAGGAAGAGCGGCTCGCGGAAGACGGCCGGGAATTGCGCGTCGGAGGCCAGCGTCCGGACATGTACCGGCGCATTCATCAGGTCGCGGGCTTCTCCGATCTGTCTCAACTTTACCGTCCAGTTGGCCGCCGGCGTTCCTGCGGTGGAATCCTCAAAGAGCAGTGTGCGAACCTCCATAGGGTTGCCGAGCCAGTTGTCCGCGCCCTGGTTGGAGGAGTAGGGAACGATGTATGAGCTGGTCGGGGTCCCGCCGGGAGCGGCGTTGATGACCTTTGGATTGGCCCCGCTGAGCGGGCTGAAGTACAGCCAGAACGGCTGCATGTCCGCGCGCCACCACTGCGGCGAATAGCGCTGGGTCTGCTCGTCCCAGTGAAAGAACTTGTCCACATCAGCTCGGTACATTGTTCATCTCCCGACCGCGTTGGCCGAATCGAAATCGACTCCGAAGCCCTGAAGCGCCTCTTTGATCTTCTGCGTGCCCTCTTGGGCATTGCCGAAACTCAGCTCTTTCACCTTGGGCGGAGCGGCGTACACCGCGCCCCGCAGCGTCCCGATCTCGCAGGCGAACAGAATTCGGCGCTGGCGTGACGGGGGCCAGACCTTTTCGAAGGGCTCGGGTTCGAGGGCGCCTTCTTTTTTTCGATGGCCGATCCAGTCGATCCAGTCGGCCGCGATACGGTCAACGCCCTCGATCTTCGCTTCCATCCCGATCCGCATGATGTCCTCGACGCGGATGCGCGGCGTGCCCTTCGATACGGCAACCATGTTGTCCCCGAACGGCTGTACCGCGACCAGGACGTTGACTTCCGGGTCGTAGAAGAACGCGCCCTTGGTGAGGTCGGGCTCACGACTATGGATTCGAACGAACATTGCCGTACCTCCCCGCCGATCAAACTTCGTCTTTTTCCCATTCCCCTTCTAACTCAAAACCCGCGCCTTTCACTACTTCTTCCATCCGCGACCGGGCCAAAAATCCGATGTCGTGTCCCGTTAAAAACGCACCACCTGGATTGAAGATTTCTTCGACGAGACTGTGAATCTGGTAATCGTCGTAGGCGTAGATGTAATCGCAACGCACGACACGGCCTTCTCCTAGCTTCGACTTGCCTGCTGCTGTCCTGGCCACACGGGCATCTGCGGCGCGGAGTCGGTCCACTCGTCGGTTCTACCGGCCGGGACCTGCGTGTACGTCCCCCGCGCGAGCTGCTCGCTCTGGCTGCTGTACTGCCAAGGCCCGTTGCCCTGGTAGTAGGCCACTCCCTGGAAGGTCAAAAAGACTTCGGTCGGCGCGTCGGTGACGAGGTTGGTCATGCGCACGATCATCGTCGTCGCCGGCTCGACCATAAGCGGGCACGGGAGCTTATGGGGCCGGTGGGCGTTCGCAATGCTGCCCGTGCAGCAGTTCATGGTCACGTAGGCGTTCTGGAGCGGGCGCCCGTTCTTCGGGTTGAAGAACTCGAATCCCACGCGCTCTTGAAGGTCGCCCGCAATGCCGGTCGTGAGCGCCGTACACCACGTCTCGAAGAGCACCAGCATGATGTCGGCGGTCGTGGTGAACAGGTAATCGCGCGTCGTGGCTGCCGGGATCGTGATGGGGCTGTTCGAGGTGAGCCAGTACGGATAGAGCAGCGCCTTACGCTTGCGCGTGTCTTTCAGGAAGCGGGTCACGAAGGGCTTATTCACGTTGATGTCGATCAGCTTGCGGATCTCCGTGTTGATCATGAAGTGCGAGGCGCCCGCCGCAGACGGGTTGAAATACTGGAAGGTCAGGTTCTGCTGGCCTTCGAGGTAGATCGATTCGAGCAGGTAGTTCGGGTACTGGCCGGTGCCGAAGACGTGGTTGGCCAGGATGGGGCGGTTCATAAGGGCGCGGATGTAGCGCTGGTCGCCGATCTCGACCTGGAGCCGAGACTGGACATCGGCGTTGTCCGTCGGCGCGTGATATCCGATCAGGGTGTAGATTTCGGTGACGGAGTCCTGCGGCCCCTGCATCGTGACGACCGGGCTCCGGCCGACATCGACGCCTGCCGCTGGAGTGGTGACTGGATTCAAGGCTTGGGCCGGGACTAAGAAGCCGCCTTTGACGAACCGTTTGAGCTGGTTGAGATAGATTTCGCCCTTCTTGTTGCTGATCCATGCTGGGACCATCGGTCGGCTCCTTCGTCGCTATTCGGTTATCATGGCCGTCGGAATGGTTACCGGGCCGTCCTCTCGAGCGGATTGCTCTTCTCTATCCGTTTTAAAAAATCCCCTTTGGGCATCTCGGCCTTGGTATTTTTGGGCCTGTTCCGTGCTGTCCGGTTTTACTCAGAAGAAACTGGAGGTAACGGGCGCTGTTTCTGAGTTCCAAAAGGAATGCGAGACAATCGCATTCCTCATGTTCCAGCACATCCCATGAAGCGTCAAGCATGTCAGCCAAGTCTCTGGCTGCTTTCGACGCCTTGGCAGCCTGCGGGTTCATCCAATTCTGCCAGCTCTTGGAAGCCATTGTTACCTCCCTGATGACTCACTTCCGGTGCCGATGCGCCTTCTTTTGATGCTTTCGGCGCGCCCGCTTGCGTTTGCGGCGCACGCCCCTCTTTTCGCCTGCCGAGCCCAGGGTTTTACTCAGGGCCGACCTCCAGAAGCGCAGAAAACGCCTTCCTTCGCGCGTGTTTACGCGCTTCTTATCCCGTAGAATCCTTTTAATCTCTCGCCTTGCGTCGCACGCCATTTTGGCAGGAGTCCAGTGTTTTTTTCTTAGCTTCGATTTAACTTTTCGGGGATTTCGCCGTGGCGGCTTGGCTGGACTGGAACGGACCTGCGTCAAACACCCGCGCCTCCGCGCCCGTTTTGACTTCAACACGCCGGTCTTGCGAAGCATCAATTCCAGGATTAGCCTGAAGCGTTTGGCTTCCTTGGCTTTTGGAAGCGTGCCCGTCTTTACAAAGTAGTTGAGACGCCGTTTAACAAAGGCAATGGACGATCTCAACTTTTTCGATTTGAGCGCCTTGCACGAGGGACACAACAGGCGCCAACCTCTCCGGCCCTGCCTCGCCCAGGTTCTTCGAGTCCCGATCTTGTTGCAACCCTGGCACCGAAGCCTCATCATCGAAAAACTCCTCAAGCCGTCGACTGAACGGCCGGCGTCTGCGCGACGACCGGCGCCGGAAGCTCAACCACCGCCGGCAAAACCGTCTCGCGCAGCCTGGCGACCACGATGTAAATCTGAGCGGCTAAAACCACGTCGGCCAGCTTGAACGCGAGAAACTTGACCTTTTCGTTCGTGGCTCGGCTGGCCACGTACTTCGCGCCGATGTAGGTCGCGGCGGCGCCGAGGGCCAAGTAATCGATTTTCATCGCTCGCTCTCACAACTTAGGGCGGGAGGCCGCGCAGCGCTGTGGGGGTATTGGCTAAGCGCGGCCTCCCACCCATCCACGGACTCCCCGCCTTACGGCAGCGAGTTCAGATTTCTAAATCCGGTCGCCACCTTCAGCGACAGGATATCACAGGCAATCGCCCCGCCGCCGTTGATCAGGACGGAGACGTTTCCGACTGCTCCTGCGAGGTCGGTCGGCACGTACGGCACGGTCGCCGCAGCTTTCGGGATCGGGATCACGATGTCTGGCATGACACGCACGCCATGAACGACGAGACCCGGATCGAACACCAATCCCGTCCCTCCGTTCGGGACGGAGACGTTCTGCTGCAAGTCGGCGTACTTCTCAAACAGCACCGCCGTCCAGGCGATGGTCGCGCTGCTGCCGGAGACGGTTGCCGAGGCGTTGAGCTGTCCGCTTACGGCCGGTCCGGTGGCTCCTGCGGTCTGGATGCAGGTCAGCGTCAGCACGCCGTCGCCAGCCACCTTCGTGATCGCGACCTGAAAAATCTGGGTCGGGTTGGCGTTGTTGACGTAGGTGTCGCCGGAGAAGGCATTGATGCCGTTGGCAATCGTGAAGTAGCGGTGCCGGTCCTGGTTTCCGCCGAAGACCTGTGTGATCAGGCGCTGGATCGAGTGCATGCGCAGCATGCAGACATCGTTGTTGATCGCGCCTGCCTCTCCGGACAGGATCGTGATGGCGCCGGTCGCGAGGACGGTCGAGACGTAGGGCGTCTTCGCGCCCGTCGTCGGGACCACCTTCGCAACGGGGATCACGATGTCCGGAGCGACCAGGACGCCGCCCTCTTTCAGCGTGGGGTCGATGGCCGTGCCGGCGGCTGCGATTGACGTGGCTGCCGCCAGATACACGTGCTTCTCGTCACCTGAAGTCACCTTCTGGATGGTATGGAAGGCGATGGACAGGATGTCGAAGTTCTGGTTACCCGCGTTGGACTGGACGATCTGCTGGTTGCCTACGGCAAGCGGGAGGATGTTCGATCCGGAGGTCCCCGTCGCCTTGGGCACGGGGATCACGATGTCGGGTGCCGTCAGCGTGACGACTCCGCCGACGTTGGTGTAGAGCAGCGGGTCGAAAATCAGACCTCCCGCACCGAGCGGGACGCTGACGTTCTTTTGGACGTCGATCTGTTTGATGGTGGGCACGTTCATTCTCCTATCAATGGTAGGAGCGGAAACGCCGCTGCTACCCCGTCTCGCTGCTGACCGTCTAGCCGCAGCTTACGGCCGTCCAGGCGATGGCCGCGCTGCTGCCGGCGGCGGTCGTGACCGCGTTGAGCGTGCCGGTCCCGGCGGGTCCGGCGGCTCCCGCAGTCTGGATGCAGGTCAGCGACAGCACGCCGTCTCCGCTCACCTTCGCGATGGTGACCTGAAAGAGCTGGGTCGCGTCGGCGGCGTTCACGTAGATGTCACCCACTGCGGCGCTGAGACCGTTGGCGATGGTGAAGTACCGCGAGTTGAACCCACGGAACCCGGTCACCACCTTCAGCGACAGGATGTCGCAGTTGATCGGCCCGGCACCGTTGATCTTGACGGTGACGTTTCCGGCTGCTCCTGCGAGGTCGGTCGGCACGTACGGCACGGTCGCCGCAGCTTTCGGGATCGGGATCACGATGTCCGGCATGACATGCACGCCATGAACGACGATGCCTGGATCGAACACCAGACCCGTCACATTGTCGACCGATACGTTCTGCTTGAGGTCGGCATACTTTTCGTACAGCACCGCCGTCCAGCCGATGGTCGCGCTACTGCCGATGGCGGCCAGCAACACATTCAGCGTGCCGCTCGCCCCCGGACCGGCAACGCCGGCGGTCTGCAGACATTGCAGCGTCAGCACACCGTCGCCGCTGACCTTGGTCCGCGTGACTGTGAAGATTTGGGTGGCATCGGCCGCATTGTAGTAGGTGTCACCCGTCAAGGCGCTGATCCCGTTGGCGATGGTGAAGTACCGCTGCCGGGCTTGGTTTCCGCCGAAAACCTGCGCGGTCAGTCGCTGGATCGTGTGCATGCGCAGCATGCAGATGTCGTTGTTGATCGCACCGACTTCACCTGACCAGACCGTGATATTGCCGGTCGCCAGGACGGTCGGAACGTAGGGCATCTTGGTCGCGGCGCTCGGAACGACCTTCGGCACGGGGATGCAGATGTCCGGAGCGACCAGGACGCCGCCCTCTTTCAGCGTGGGGTCGAGGGCCGTGCCGGCGGCTGCGATGCTCGTCGCCGCCGACAGATACACGTGCTTTTCGTTGCCGGTCTGAACCTTCTGGACCGTATGAAACGCGATGCTCATGACGTCGTAAGGGTGGTCGCTGCCGGCATCGCTCTGGAGGATCTGCTGGTTTCCAACGGCCAGGGCCAGGACGCTCGCGGAGGAGTTCCCTGTCTCTTTGGGCACGGCGATCACGAGATCGGGAGCGACCAGCGCGACGCCTGCGGACACGACGGACAGGAGGATCGTCCCGTCGAAGTCGGACGTCGGAGTCACAATCAGTCCGGCGACGGTCGATGCGGTCGGGTTGAACGATCCGGTTGCCGACAGGCCGGTGATGACTTCCCCGCCGAACGAAAGACTGAAGGTGCCGGCGGTCCAACCCGTCACACCCCATGAAACCGCGTATTTCGTGCCGATGACGGCGGCGGCACTCTGCGAAAGCGCCGAAACGTTGCCCGGAGTATGGGTCCAGCCGGCGGCCCACGAGCCGGTCCAGTTCACCGAGGTCCAGCCGCTGGCGAGCAGGGTCTGGATGCCGCTGACGGCGAGCAGCGGATTGAACACGAGTCCGCCGGCGCCCTTCGGGACGTTAATGTTTTTCTGGATGTCGATCTGTTTGATGGCGGGCACGTTCATTCTCCTATCAAGGGCGGGAGCGGAAACGTCCCGCGAATCTCCTATGCGACAGCTCTCCAATCTTCACGCGAAGAGGGGCGCGGGTGGTAAGCCCGCGCTCCCCTTCCCTTGGAACCACAGTACGAACGAACACCACCAACTCGACAACTAGATCGAGTTGAAGAGCAGGCCGCGCAGGAAGCAGCGCATCCGGATCGCGGTGCTGACGTTCGGAGCGCCATTGGGCCAGTTCAGCCGTGCGCCGAAGTTCTCGGTGGGCATGATCTGGAGGGCGTTCTTGCCGACCGTCATCTTGTAGATGTTGTTCACGAGGCCCGTGCCGTTCGCGATGGACGCGATGGTGGTCGCGCCGACCGTGGTGGCGGCAAAGCCCGTCGGAACCACGCCCTGGGGCATCTGCGAAGTGGGGATTTGCAGATAGGTGCGGTTGCCGCTGAACGTGAACGTGAACACCGACGTGGTGTAAAGCAGGTCCCAGTCAGCCTTAATGACGGCTGACTCCACCTCGATGGTAAATCCCGCAATAAGAAATTGTTGCGGCTGTGCAAGGGCGCCACTCTGATTCAAATTTGTTTCGGCGGCGGACTTGACGGTCGCCGCGAAGGCCATCGTCTGCGAGAGGGATCGCTGGAAGAACGTCAATTCCGTGCGTCCCGCACCCGGCATCGCTTCTGTGTCATAAAGTGGTTGCTGCAAAGGCCTTAGATACGTCGGCCGAGGCATGCCGCTTGACACCGCGACGGGGTACTGCTGACTGAAACCACCGGAACCCGGAAGAGGTTGCATTTCCATCTTCGTTGATCTCCACATGGGGCCGCTGTGCCTGCAAGGCCAGCTTGCCGCCCCGCCTAATGGCGTGGCCCGCCCCACTAAGGGCAAAGGCCTGCAATTCGGTTCGTTTCGGGTTCAGTTCGGTTCAATTTTAGGACGGAACGGCGGGTGATTAGCCCACCATTCCGCCGAGGTCCTGGCCCAGCTCTTCGCCGATGGACGCCAGATCGCCGTAGACCGGCATTCCGACGGGGCTCGGGACGCGCTGGTACGGATCGAGGAACCCGCCCATGGGGCTAGGCACTGCGCCAGCCACCTGCGGCTGGATCAGGAAGTCGCCCATGGGACTGGGGACCGCGCCAGCCACCTGCGGCTGGATCAGGAAGTCGCCGACGCCACGGCCCATGCCGGAGGTCGCCAGCTTGTAGAGCTTCGAGCCGATGTATTCGTTGTACGCGCGGGCCATCTCGAACGTCACCGCGCCCAGGAACACATCCTTGCCGATTCCGGGCCGGACGCGATTCGCGCCCATGCCCAGCAGGCCCGCCGTGCCCATGCCCAGCAGGTACTGGAAGGGGGGCTTGATGCCCAGCTTCGACGCGATGAAGTCGCGCACGATGCTGTTCACGATTGCGCCGCCCAGCATGACGCCGCCGGTCTTCATCGTGTCCAGGCTGAACGACTGCCTCACGCTCCGCATCAGCTCCTGCGCGATCCCGCCGCCGCCGTACACCAGTTCGCCCGGATTCCGGTGACGCCGACGCATCTTACCACCGTGTTTCTTCCTCTTGCGCATCTTATTGCTCCTTTCGTTGGCTCAATGCGCCGTTCACCGGCTCCAGCCGGTGCTGTCTTTTCCTTCCCAGGCTACAAGTATGACGACATGTCGCCTGTGTTACCCAAGCTGGTCGCGCTCGCGACCTGATTGGGCGTCAGAAAATCTCCCATCGCTGGCGCGGACGGAAGCCGCTCCACCGGGACCGTCTGGCCGTTGATCTTCGCCGACAGCGCGTCTGGCGCTGAGACGTTCGGGGGTGACTGCATGGTCATCGCCGCCGGGGGCATGACCGTGCCTATGATGCTTTCAATCCGCGCGGGCATCCCCTGAACCTGTGAGCGCGAAAGCAGCGCCTCGTCCATGCTCGGAGTCCGGTCGCATTCGTCGCACCAGAGTCCGAAGGTCTCCGAGCCGGCCCCGCAGCCGAGACCGTTCAGGCCCAGCTTCTTCTTGAGGCTCGGGGCCACGTAGTTCTGGTAGCCATCCCAGGCGACCTGCGTCAGACCGCCCAAGAAGACGTGCTTGGCGTAGCGCGGCGCGATCATCTTCGTCACGACACTCAGCAGGCCGGCGGTGCCCAGGCCCACGGCGAGCCCGACCGGGTTCTTCCACTTGTCGCCGATGGCGAACTGCTTGGACACCAGCTTGTTCACCAGGGCCGACAGGACCGAATTGGCCACCAGGCCGCCGACGACCGGCAGTGCGGCCTTCAATGCGGACGGCCGGTATCCGGCGGTCAGGCCGTCGCGCAGGCCGTCGAGCTGGATCGCGTCATTCAGCGCATACGTCGGCAGCGGAAAATTGCGGTGATGCTTGGGGTTGTTGGCGACGTCCTTCAGCGTGACGCCGGCCATCTTCCGTTCGAGCGGCAGCATGCTCATGTACTTCAGGTAGCTGGTCTTTTTGCCGCCCTTCTTGCCCTTGCGGCCCTTGCGGTGCGCGCCGGTCATGGCGCTCATGCCCGCGATACTCGACGGGAAGGCCGTCGAAAGACGGTACGCCTTTCCGCCGCGCGTCCGCCGGGCCTTCTTCACGTGCGCAGGCTTCATCCAGGACGGGACGCCCGACGCGGCGGCGACCCCAAACCGGGGATGCGCCGCGAATCCGTATTTCGTGCCCACGTACTTGTGCTTGAGCCGCTTGAGCGACTTCGAGGCCCGGATCGCGCCCCTAGAAATGCAGACGATCTTCCGCTTAGGCAGCCGGCGCAGGACCTTCCGCTTCAGGCGGCGGAGGCTCTTGGCGTGCCGTAGATCGGACTTCGGCATGCAGACCTTGCCGTCGCGGCGCTTCTTGCCCTTGTGCGACAGCTTCTTCTTGCGGCCCTTGCGGGCCTTCTTGGGCGGGTTCAGCATGACATGAACCATTTTAAGGTCTCCTCTTAACGCCTAAGCCACCGGTCCACGCGGTACGTCCCCTTGCCGTAGATGAAGTTGCCGGAACTGTCCTTGTAGACCTCCGGCCAGACGCCTCCATCATCATCGTGCGCATGCACCCAGTATTTCCCCTTTTTGAACGTCCCGGCCAGCTCCATCTTCCGCGTCGGTACGTAATGGGTCTCCGGCGCGTATCCCACGAACTCCAAATCCTCACCGATGGGTCCCCGCGACTTCGGGTTCAGGATCAGCAGCCTCCTCGAAACCGGATCGAGAGCGAGCTTGCGGTTCCCATACAGCTTTGTGGCGCGCCCTCCGCGCTTCTTCGCGATCAGGACGACGGGTGACCTTCCCAGACCCGCCGTGACCCAGACGCCTTCCTTCTTTCCCCGGCCCGCGTTCCGTTTTCTCTTGCCGTCCTTCAGCTTCATCACCTTCAGTTCCGGCGGGTACGGAAGCTCCCAGAACGTCTCGTAGGCTCTTAAAGCGGCGCGGCCCACCGAGGTCCGCTTCAAGTCTGCGATACGCTTCCTGTAAGACGGCGACTTCTTCAACAGGAATGTACGTTTCTCCGCTGCGGTCCATTTCCGCGCGAGCACGTCTTCCACATGGCCCCGGTTGAACGAGATCATCGCCTCTCTGGCGCGAACGGCCTTCCGTCGAAGCTCGACGATCTTGTCCAGCAGCTTCGCGTATGCCCGTCTCGCCTTTGCCGCACTCATCCATCTTGACCTCGTTCGCCGTCCCGAAGACCGTTCCGTTTATTTCTTCCGCCGCTTGCCGCCTTTGCGCCTGCCATGGTGCTTCCGGCTCTTCTTAGCCTTGTGGCCTTTGCGCTTACCGTGATGCTTCCGCCGCTTGCCGCCTTTGCGCCTGCCATGGTGCTTCCGGCTCTTCTTGGCCTTGTGGCCTTTGCGCTTGGCGTGTTTCCGGTGCGCCTTCCTGGCCTTGCGGTGCTTGCGCGACTTCTTGGCCTTGCGGTGTTTCTTCTTGTGGGCCTTCCGGTGCTTCCGGCCGTGAGCCTTGCGGTGCTTCCGCTTCGAAGCCTTCCGGTGCTTCTTGGAGGTCTTGCGGTGTTTCTTCCGGTGATGCACGCGCCGCTTGCCGATCAGCTTCATCAGCTTCAGCCCGTGCCCGAACTTCGACTGGCGCCTCCACAGCGCGGCAGCCTTCTTCACGCCGAGCTTGTCCACCAACTGGCGGAACGTGTAGCGCTTCCCCCGGTACATGATCGTCAGAGGCAGGTTCGCGGATCTCGACCTCCGCACAAACATCCTCGCCCCAGAACTCAGCGGGGGATTGTAGACGCTGAGCAGCTCGGGATTCCGTCGTCTTCCGTAGAGCATCGTCCTGTTCTCCTTTCCTTCGCCGCATTCGGCGTCAACTTCACAATCCGACTTCGATCAGCTTGCCGCTGGCGCGGCAGCAACCTCGGCTTTCGGCGCGGGCAAGAACACCTCCCGCAGCGTTTCCGGCTTGGCCGCGAACGGCCCGCGCTTCTTCCAGATCATCCAGCCCAGGACGGCGGCCCCAACCACCAACCCAACCTTCATCAGATCGCCGCCCGTGTCGCTGATCCGGTTGATCATACCCATGAATCCGCTGTACCGCTCGTCCAGGCCCGGCTCGATGCCCCTTGAGCGCAGGTCGTAGTTCATGTAGGCCTGGACCGTATCCATGGCCATATAGAGAATCGCCGCGATGGCCACGGCGATGATGGCGATGGGGATCATCTGGACGAAGCCCAGCCCGTATCCGCTCAAGGTCGGCATCGAGAGCTGCGACAGGCTGTAGGCGCTGATCTGGTCGGGCGCGTATTCTCCGGCCGTGGCGGTCCCAATCTTGTCGCACAGGGCGTTGTAGGATTCGATCTGGCCGAGCAGCACCTTGCCGTAATCGGCCTGCGCCGAAACGAGGCTCGCCTGCTGGCTCCGGAGTGAAGTGCGCTGGGCGATGTCATGGATCGCGTTGACCTTATCGAGCGCGTTGTTCAGCTCGACTGCCCGGTCGTTGTACTTCTTGACCTTGGCCTGGATCTCTTCGGCCTTGGCACCGGTCATCGTGTCGTAGAGCATTTGCACGTTGTCGGGAGTCGCGCCGATGTAGCTCGCCCCCGGTATGACCGCCAGTGCGCCCTTCACGGCATCCACCAGCTCGCCCGTGAAGTCGCTCATGCCACGTAGGCCGCTCAGGTCGGACTCTCCGTTCCCGTTTGTAAACTGTCTGGCCATGTCGCAGCAGCCCAGGCTTCCGGCCGCGCAGCAGTCATTCAGGCCGCTAAGCCCCTCCAGCGCCCAGATGTTCGTTCCGGGGCCGTAGGTCGGCTTGGGGTTCAGGCGCAGCATGCGCGCCTGATTGGCGATCCGGACGTTCTGTTCGGCTTGGGGGCTCATTGCTGGCCTCCCGCCTGCGGGCCGCCGGGCTTCATCATAAAGAAGATCGCAATTGCCGCCGCGATCCCGATCACGATGGGCATCCAATCCGTCTTCGCGGCCGGCGAGACAGGTGCCGCTCCACCGCCCGGTTGCGTCGTAGTTCCACCCTTCGGCGCCGCATTGGGCCTCGTCAGCATCTGTTCCATCGGGGTCAACGGGACGGTCGGGATCGAGGTCGCTCCGGGAACGTTGTAGGACTGGGTAAGCTCGGCCTGCGCCTGGGTGAGCGCGTAGGATGGATTGACCATGCTCTCGGCGGCGTCCTTGATGCGGCCCCACAAGCTCAACTGCGCCTCCGGCGGCGCGGTGTCGGGATAGACCATCTTCCCGCCCGCGTTGGTCAGCCTGTTGGCCACGTCGGTTTCGATCTGGACGGTCGCTTTGTAGAGCGCCTGGACTGCGGCCTCGGTACGCTCAAGCCCGACCGTGCCCACCTTGCTGGCCGCATTTTGCATACTGTAGAGCCCGACGCGGATGTTGCTCATGTCCGCCGGGTAGCTCGTGTCCGCTCCGCTGGCCTTCAGGTTCTGGAGCTTCCAGTCAACCGTATTGAGGTAGGTGGCGATCCGCTCTTTCAAAACGTCGTCCGTCTCTCCCATACTGGAGTAGCCGGAGAGGTTCGGCGTCACGCCAAAATCCGGAATCGACGCGGCGGCGCTGTCGATGATCTGCGACCAGTAGGCGTATCCGTTGCGCGCGACCGGCAGAAGCTGGGACGGAGACGTCCCGCCGACCACGCCGTTGGCACCGTTCGAAAGCTGGCTGAAGCGGCCGACGACGATGGCCAGGATGTTCGCCTTCTTCGGGTCGCTCCACTCCAGGCCCTTGCGCATGGCGTCGATGAGCTTGAGATTCAGCGCGTTGCAGAGCTGGTCGATCTCGATCTGGGCCTGAGTTTCGTCAGCGGGATTCATCGTGATGTCTCCCAGGAGAGGATCGTCCCCGTCCTCGCCATCCTTGTCCGCCGACGCCGCCCAGTCCTTCTTCTCGAAGTCCCCCTGCGGCTCCCATCCGAACTGCTTGTCCGGCAAGGTCGCGTCCTCGGCGATCCAGCCAGAGATTTTCGACGTGCTGAACCGGCTCTGCGGCACCCGCACCACGCAGTACACGTGCGAGAAGTCGTCCGGCCGTTTCTTGTCCGCCTTGATCGTCCGAAATCTGGTCTTCAAGCCGATGGACTCGTTCAAGCTCGCCATGAGCGTGCAGATCGAATCGCAGTCCGCGACGCCCGCTTCCAGAATCCGGAGCGGCGATTCCACCAGCTCGACCATGTGCGGATCGTACACGTATTTTATCCGGTCCCTGCAGAACTCGTAGATGGCTCGTGCGTAGCAGTAGTAGTCCTTGGCCGGGCAGTTCTGGATGATCTGTGCCGCGAGCTTGCGGATACTGAAGTCCCGCTTGTACTGGGTGACGAACTCGCGCATCCGCTCGATGGTCGCCGCCGTCCCAAGGTATCCCCCAGGCACCCAGTCCCGGCGATGATCTGCGGGGAGCTGACCGGGTAGATCGTGGAGGAGTAGGTTTGCGATTCGCATCCATCAGAAACCCAAAGCCAAAATCATTCGGCTCTCAGGCCGAATTCTTTTGCCCGCATTGCGCGGGGCTTTGGGTCTCCGAGGCCAGTTCAAGGCCGTTGTTGGAGACCAACCATATTCAGTTGCCCATCAACCAACGTCGGCACTTATACAGCGTTTTACCAACAGGTCAATACTCATCCTATCCCGAAATCTTACGCGCGTCCACAGCACCGCTTGAATTTCTTTCCGCTCATGCACGCACATTTGTCGTTCGGCTGCTGCGGCCGGCGCACAACATCCTTGAATGAGAATACGCGCGGCTTGTGCTTGCACTTTTCCGAGTGCTGGTGCTCGGGCGGCTTTTCTTCGGGCTGGTTCTCGGACATCACCGTACCCTTTTTTCTTGGCGCGCGATTTCGCGATGGATGGCTTCAAGCTCGGCTTTGCATCGGTCGCAGTTGACCTCGGCTTCATTGTCCGTCATCGGGCGCTTCGGTGTCGCCGCCAGACCGCAGAGCGTCTGCAAGACCCCGAGTTCGGCATCGACTACGCAGCGCAGGTGTGTCTTACGCATCGGATGTCCTCAGTAGTCCAACAGAAAGCAGATCAGCGCCATCACCAGCGCCCAGAGACCGAAGGCTAAGGCGGCGTACAGTATTTCGCGCGCACACTTCGGACTGCCCTCCTTAAAAATTTCCCACCAGAGCATTATTTCTTCGCCGCCCCCACGCTGAAGGTTTCGCGTCTGGGCTTATCCTCGTTGACGATGTCGATGGTCACCTGATTCGGTTTCCGGCATTTGGTGTTGCGGCAGCGCATGGCGATCAGAACGGATGCCTGCGTCCCCGGATCGCAGCGGACGAGGTCGATGTCGAATAGGTAGCTGCGGCATTTCTCGCACCGGATCACGCGACGACGGGTCGGCGCCTTCGGCGAGATCAGATCCTCAGATCCCATCACTCTTGCGCCGACGCCGCTCATGTCGCCGCTTTCTTTCTCCGCCCCAGTTTCTCGTTCAGTTTGTCGAGCCGCTCTTCAACTTCTTCGAGGTGATCGACGATCTCCCACTGCTTGTCCGCGATCTCGGCTAAGAGCTGCGCCGGCGTTGTCCTGACCTGAACCAGATCCTCGGCCGAATCCTCGTCGGCGGTCCTGGTGACGACACATTCCTGCGTCCACGACGAACCTGCTTGAGTGCTCTGCGAGACCCCGGCCTTGACGCCCTGCGCGACGGATTGCCCGACGAAGTTCTGCAGCGCGGGCGCCATGTACTGCATGAGCCCCTGCGCAAGCATCTGGAAGAGTTGTTGTTTTTCCTGGTCCGTCATGCCGAATCCTCCGGTTGCGCTTCCTTATTATACCTGCGGAGGAGTCGGGACGGTGATCGGCGGCACTGTCGCTGGCGGCACGGGCGCCATCGGCACCGGAGCCTGCGGAACCGGGATCGGGGCTGCCTGGACGGGCGTCTGTGCGCTCGTGATCGGGATGGCTGGCTTGGTTCCGCCAGCCGTGTCGCGGTGGTCTTCGATCATCTCAATCAGGCTCTTCATAAAGAGGTCGTACTTTGCCTGATTCTGGACGAGACCTTCGAGCCGCATGAACCGGTCCACGGTGGTGTTCTGGCGGATCAAGGCGACCGCCATGTCCAGCCGCTTGGCCTCCAGGCACTGCACGAGGCTGTTTAAGAAGCTCTTCGGCAGGTAGTCGAGCCCGTAATCCACCCACTGCTGCTCGCGCGTCTCGTCGGAAAGATCGTTGCAGGCCGTCTCAACCATTTCATCGAGCGTCGCGCGGAGGCGTTCGGTGGACTCGGCGTCCGTAGGCTGCGCCATCTGGACCGGGGGCTGCTGCGGAGCCTGGACCTGCTGGACCCTCTGCACCGGCGGCTGCGGGATCTGGAACGGGACCTGCGCCTGCGGACGCGGCTGCTGTTGTGGCATCGGGATCAACATCTGCTGATCGGGCGATCCCATCGTGGCCATCGACAACTGCGGCACAGGCTGCTGTTGTGGCATCGGGATCATGCCGTTCGGCATCTGCATGCCCATCTGCTGGCCCACCAGCGGCGTCAGGCCCTGGGCAACCTGCCTGTAGTCGCCCTGCGTCAGGGCTGCCGGATTCGTGCGTCCCAGCGCGGCGGCGACCCCCTGCTGCACTTCCGGGTTCCCGGAGCGCGAGAGCAACAACGCCATCACGATGTTGCCGAGGTTGTTCCAGAAGCCCTGGTTGGTGTCGATGGTGGGCTTTTCAGGCTGCTCCTCTTCTAAGCCTTCCTGAGCCTCCCTGTAGACCTGGAACAGCTTATCTCCGCGCGACTCTCCAAGCTGCATGATCTTCATGAAGTCGTCCAGACCCCGCTGGCCGGATTCGAGTTTGTTGCTGATGAGCGCCTCCATAAGCCGCTCGTACTTGCCCGCGTCGCCTTTCTGCGCTTCCGTGATCACCTGGAAGGTCCGTTCGACCAGGGCGGTGTTGGCCTTCTGCGTCTCGGCCAGATCGCCCTTGTTCGACTTGCCGGTCTCGATGACCGCCTGGATGAACGTCTTGTTGCCCTCGTTCAAGGCCTTGATCGACTCCATCAGCATGTTCATCTGCGGAACCGATTCCTTGTTCCGGCTCTCGCTCATCTGCAAAATCATCGTGACAAACTGCTGCTGCTGCGTGGACTGCTCCTGTCTATGCCGTTCCTCCCGTTCTGATTGCTCCTTGCGCTCCCGCTCGCGGCGCTCCTCCTGCTCCCGGCGGGCCTGGTCCTCGCGCTCCGTGCGGGCCTGATTGCCGCCGGCCATGGCGGTCATCATGTTCGTCATGTTCTGCTGCATGGCCACCAGGATGTCTTTTGAGTTGTCGGGCTTATTTGTGAGCGCGGTGATCAGCTCGCGGGTCTGCTGCGCGGCCTGCGTCGCCTGGTCCTGGATCGCCTTCAACAGGAGCGAGGTCTGATCCTTGCTGGAGCGCATCTCCTCGCGGAGCGCATCGATCTGGGGGTTGGCTTGATCCCGCGCCTCACGCTTGCGGGCCAGCTCCTCCTTCTTTATCTCAATCTCGCCCTTGGTGATCTCCAGCTCGGCCTCCTGCTTGATCAGTTCTTTCTGGATCTTGACCTTTTCGATCTCGGTCATCTCGGCGGGCTTCGTTTCGACGGGTGTTCTGATCATGGGCGCTTCCTCTTCTGTTTCGAGTTCCGGGTCGCAGGGCGGATTGCTCATTGGCGAGGCATTGATCTCGATGGTGCGCCTCACGTGGTTGTCTTCGTCGCGAAGGGCGAGTTTGAACTTTCCCCCTCCGAATGTATCGATGACGCGCTTCCTCAGCGAGGCGAAGTTGTCGATAGGCCAGCGCGCCAGTTCGCCGATGCGGAGCGGCTTTCCGGTTTTGGACTTGGGCCACTTGTCCGGGCTCTGGCGGCGGATCTCGACCTCCCACTCGACGCACTCGTTGCTTTCCGCGCAGTCGTCGAAGTATCTCGCCGCCGAGATGTTTTCGAGCGGACCGCCATCGGGATGGATGCCCGGCGGAGGCAGGGGGCGCTGGAGCAGCGACTGCGGCTGCGTCCCGTAGTGTACAGTGGGGTACGTGCGCGCCGTAGGCGGCGGCGCAAACTGGCGGCTCACCTCCGTACGCTCGGTAACCCGGTAACCACCGTCGGCCGTCGGAGTCATCTCGGTCTTGACCTTGGGCCTCTCCTCCAACGGAACCGGAACGGAGACGCCGACGGGGGCCGGCAAGACCGGCACTGCGGCCTGGGCTGGTTGCTCCTGAGTCGGTGCCGGGGCTGGTGCCGCAACAGGCGCTCCCGCATTTTGGACCGCTTCTTCGTTCTGTTCACTTGCCATGGGGATGGTGCTTCCTTTCTTGTTGTTCTTGTGCCTGTTTGAGCTTGAGTTCTTCCAGACGCAGCTCGCGCTCCATCTGCTGCGCCTTCGCCAAGTCTTCGGCGAGGCTTGTCTGGTGCGGACAGCCGGCGAGCTTCTCGCACAACGCCATCAGGCGCTCGTTCGTGCGGACCAAGGTGTCGATCAGGTTCTCATTCTGCTCGATGACGCAATCCGTCGCCCGTAGCCGCTGTATCTCGGTTTCGGGGTGGCTGATAGGGTAGGAGGCTCGGATTGGCGGGCCGAGAGGGCGCCTGACCTCGGTCTTCTCGATGATTTCATATCCGCCGTCGGACTTGGGCTTGATGACGGACTGTATGATCGGCGGCGGTAGTGGCCTTGAAAAACTCTGCTCGGTGCTAGGGGGTAGATCGACCGGGTACGGACTGAATGGCGGGCCGATGACCGTGTAGCCGGCCTTCTTCAGAAGATTGACGGCACACACAACCGCCTTCGCGTCGGTCGGAACCGGCGGTGGTGCGGGGGCCTGCTGTTCGTTACTTAGCATCGGGTTTCTTCTCCGGTTCTTTGCGAAGGCTCTCGGCGATCTTCTGAAGCTGAGCGATCACTTGGGGATCGTCTTTTTCCTCGCGGGTAATAAGAGGAAGCAGACTTAACAGCATCTGCGCGTCGTTCGAGCGGGCGTTGTTAACGAGCCGCGCGCACAACTCGATCAAGCTGGAGTTGATCTGCAGCAGGGCTGCGGACAAGGCTTCACTGTGCGTCGTCAGGCGGTCGATCTGCGACCGATACCACTCGATTTCGCTTCTGGCCTTGGGATCGTCTTGAGACATTTGGAAGCTCCAGACGCTTTTTAACCCGTTGACACACCGCCACCTCAGCCAACAATTAAAGGCGCGAAGTGCGGTGTGTCAAGGAGTCAAAAATGTCAGAAAATGCGGAACCCACCGAAGAGCGCATCTGCGACGCCGACGCGCTCTTCATCCTGCGGCAGTTCGAGGGGCTCTACCCGCAGGCGTATGTCACCGTCGCGGCGGTGACGGCGCTCGATAAAACCCCGTTCCGCCATCATATCCCCCTGCAAAATCTCACCTCGGAGTGGAACGCCTGGGTCCTGGCTGCGCTGAGCGAGTACAACCGCAACGGCCTGGCCATCAAGTACAACGTCAACCCAACATTCTCACCGCACCAGAAGAAGCTGGCGTGCCTGGCGACGCTCGCGGCGTGCTTCTCGACACGGCATGTCGGCCTCGCGGACCGGCTCAGGCAGATGGCCGTGCTCCACAAGACGGGGTTCGAGCCGTCTTACGTGGTCCAGTGGGCGGGCGGGCTATGCGGGGTCTACATCCTCGACGCGCAGCTCACGAGGGCGCGGCACGATAACCTGTCGCGGCACCTGGCCCACCTGATCGATAGCGCCAGCGTCAAAGAGTCCGATCACCCGTTCTACTCGATCCCGCTGCCTGGTTTCCTCTATAAGAAGAAGCTGGTCAAGCTGCTGCACCCTCCGAAGCCGACCCAGATCGCGGTCCGGTTCTACAGCGCGGGAGAATTCGAGCGCTTTCCTGAAGTCACAATGGAGAATGTCGAGCGCTTCTACAAGGAAGCCCAGGGCCTCGGGGACGAGAAGGCGCTGGAGTTCGTGACCAGCCTGCTGCGTGAGGCGCGGGAGAAGGGCGACAAGCGCGCGATCCTCGTCGGAATCGAGCTGGGTAAAAGACGAAGCGATCAGGAAAAGTGGAAAGAGCTGGGTGCCGGATTCGTGGAGCCGCACAAGGCCGTCATCCCGCACTTCCGCGCCATCCGGGCCAAATACTGGAGCCTGTTCTGGCACTATGTCCGCTTTGGCCCAAACAGCCTTGAGGACATCCTGGCCAAGCTCGTCATGCGCATCCTGAACGGGCCGCTCGGGTCCGGCATCGAACGCAACAAGGCCATGCAGGGTCTCGACTGCTACCTGATACGCGAAATGATCCTGGCCGGCTATACGTGCCGGGCGGTGGTCGACTTCTTCTCCCTTCCGGGCCATAACATCGGCGCCGGGAAAAGCGCCGACTACCTGGCTGAACTATACAACCACGAAATCGCCATCCTCCGCGTCACCGCGAGCGAGCTGGCCGTTCAGGACATGAGGGTCACGCCGCAGTGTTTCGAGTTCATCTCGACCGTCTGCGCCGCCATCGACCGGATCGGCGACTGGACGAAGCTGCGGGGCGCGGCGCGCGTCGATGGCGACTGCCTCAGCCTGCACGTGAAAAGAGCCCACGCGAGGCTGTATCTCGCGGAGATGGCGTTGGCGGGCAGGGTGCCCATAGGTCTGAAACAGATGAAATTTATTTTTCAGAATTGCTCCGACCACTACTGGCTGGGCAGGGAGACCAATAACGGACACTACCAGTGGCGGTTTTCGGTCTCGCGCCTGCAGCAGCACGGGCTCCTGAAGATTTTCAAAGTCTTGACGAAGTGAAATTCGGGGTTAGAAGGGCGGGTTACCGAAAGGGGCCGCCATCTTGAGAAAATCCTGAAAATACTGCAGACCGCGCGCCACGGCCTCGGAATGTGACCGAGAGCCACTGCGCCATCAATCAGACCCAGCGACGCGCGGTCTGCAGTATAAAAACAGATTCTCGGGCACGCCGCGTCCGATGCTCATACGAGAGACACCTTACTGGCCGTCCAGTGGCTTCACGCCCCGTCACTGGCAGATCGAATCCACAACCAAAGCCCTACATCACCTGCAAAAGCACCCGGACATACCATCCGTCATCCGCGCCGTCATGGGGTCCGGAAAGTCCGCCGTCATCGCCTCGCTGATCGCTTCGATTGAACTGGCCGCGAACGAGGTCATCGTCGTCACCGTGCCGACGCAGCTTCTGGTGCGGCAGCTTCACCGCGACATCGCCGCGTGGCTGTTTCCGCTCGGGCGCAAGGTCGGGCGCTTCTATGCGCGCGACAAGAGCTGGAACGTTCCGGTCGTCATCTGCTGCATGGATAGCCTCGAAGCGCTGGTGGAGAAGTTCAGGGCGCACGGACGCACGGTGGCGCTCTGGGTGGCTGACGAGGTCCACAAAACCCAGACCGCCACGATCCTGGACATCCACGCACTCTTCGCGCCGAAGTCGGCCATCGGTTTCACGGCGACCGCATTTCGGGCCTCCAAAGGTGAGCGCCTGACGCTCTGGCAGAAGCTGCTCTACAACTACACACCCTCGCAGGCGCTCAGAGACAAGGTCGTCGTGCCGTACCGCGTGCTTCAGTACGAGGGTGCCGGTTCGGTCATGCGCGATCAGGCATGCCTGGAGATGATCAAGACAGCCAACGGTCCGGGCCTCGTCAACGCCGACGGTATCGAAGACGCGGAGACGTTCGCGGATCTCCTGACCAGGAACGGCGTTCAAGCTAAGGCCGTCCATTGCGAAATGGGGTTGACCGAGCTGCGCACGCGCCTGAAAGCGCTGGCGCACGGCGATCTGAAAGCCCTGGTCCACGTCTCCCTACTGTCCGAGGGTGTCAACATCCCGTGGCTCCGCTGGCTCTGCATGCGCCGCTGCGTCGCCAGCCGCGTGCGCTTCTGTCAGGAGGTCGGCCGCATCCTGCGTTCGTCGACCGGCAAGACCGAAGCCGTGATCTACGATCCACATGACCTCTTCGGGCTCTTCAAACTCGACTACGCCGCCGTTCTCGGTGGAGAGGACGAGGAAGAGAAACCGGTCCCGGAGAGTTCACTCCCGCCACCGTTCCCCGGCGAACTTGGCGACGACATGTCGATCCGGGCGCGGGCCTTGATTGAGGGCTACCTGCGGCAGTTGTCGCTGGCCTTCGACGCCGCCGAGCTGGTCCAGCGGTTTGTTGGCGGGCAATGGCGCGACCTCGCCGCCACGCCGAAGCAGGTCGCGTTCATGGCGGCGCTGGTGCCAGCGATTCAGAAGCCGCATGTGCCTGCGGTCCACCGGCCGTCGCTCGAACTGGCCACGACGGTGCGCGGCTCTTTGACGCGGGGAACGGCGTCCGATCTGATCTCGGTCATGCTCGGACTCAAGAAACATGACGTCTGGCCCGAGGTGATGGTGCCTGATCCGATTCCTGCGGAGCGAATCGAAGAGGTGAAGGTTGGGGCATGAAAGGAGAGATGCGGTGGCTAGGTACAAGACGGGCGACGAGATCGGAAAGCTACCCGAAGTGAGCAGCCCGAAGGATGCTCTGCAACATATTCTCGATATCACCAGAGACAAGCGAGGGCATGTTCTTTGGAAAGATCACATCGAGTGGCTGGAGCTGAAGCTCGAAGCAATACAAAAGATCGCGGAGCGTGGAATGAAGGCGAAGAAGTGAAGGTGGGGCGTGAGATGGGGTTAATAACCCGGAAGGGAAACAGCGTATGGAGCGGTTTTCAAAGTTGTGCTGCCTGTTTGCAATCGCTTGCTTGGTCGGCATGTTGGGTTTCTGTTTGCTGAAGATTTACAGGGAAGGTCTTTAAGAAGGCAGTTGGAGTTACTGCGGGCTAGGCGGGGAGGCAACGATGATACAGCACACTCCGGCTTGAAGAGTGGTGGGGAGAGGCCTTTGGATACACCGGCCGGAAGGTGTCCGTAACGGTGACGGACATCTTGAGGCCGGACGACTACCCAAACGGTGGGCTGAAAAAAGGTTACGTGATGCTTTCATTCCACTAGACAACGCAAGGCAATCTAAGGAGGTAGCATGAAAACAAAACTTCCTACTCCCGCGTACTACGGCGACAGCTCCGCAGAGTTCTGGCGGGTCATAAACGGCCTGCCGACTCCACACAAGGAAGCAGCTTATGCTCTGGGGGTTGCGCTGCAGAATTCTGAACGCACTCTCAGGGACCTGATCGAAATCACAATCAGAGACGCGGAGCGTAGTTTGAAGGTGAAGCAAGGAGAAAAGCCATGAATAACATCCGTGCGCTTGAAGCGTTCAATCGAGGCGAACGCATCTACCGGGTGAGCAAGGGCAAGGTGTACGGCTGTGGTCTGCTTTACGCCTTCAAAACCGGCTGGCGTGTAGGCACGCCGCCGAAGTGCAAATGCGGCCTGTGCAAAGATCCGAGGTGATTTAGCCATGGGCTTTGGATCGAAACTTCCGGACGGCAAGACCTGCGCCGACTGCGCGGAATTTCAACGGTGTAACCTGCATGGCGCGCAGAGCGAGTGGACGGAGTGCGACTTCTCACCGAGCGAATTCACTCCGTTGGACGCAGATGAGCATGATTGGATTTTGTATTTTGATGACCCGGCGTGTCCACCTCAGCTTTTTGGTGGCACCGAACAGCACGCGATGAAGGTGCTAGAAGAAGCGGGGCAGAACTGGACATGCCACCTCTACAAACGGATCGCTTCGGCTTGAAGAAAGGAAAGGCGGACACCATGCGCTGCGTTTACCAGATTCACGTCATGCAGTGGGTTTACGACGGTCATCCCTACATGGCCGGTGACAAAGTCATTACAGAGAGGACGTGCCAAAGGTTTTGCTGGCTGTCGTTTGGGGCCGAGATCCCGTGCGCGCTTCACGGTGGCGACGAGGTCGATGGGCTGCCGGGACTGCCCGCGACCGTCGTCGAGACCTGCACGTGGAGCCATCGTGATAGTCTGCTTATCGTCAAGCTGGAGAACGAGGATGTTGAGTTTCCGGAACGGTTTAAAGAATCCATCAAAGAGCTTGTCGGGGCCGGCTGGCAGGTCATCTGCAACAGCGAGGACAAAACCCGTGGAAGCTGAAGCCGAAGGCGAACTCTATCGCATCCGCGAGGTGGCCGAGGACACGCTGGATGTGATTTCGCCGATGGACTCTTTTCTGGCGGGGTGCATCAAAGAACACGGCCGCGATACGGTCGTCAATAGACTCGCGGCGATCATGCGCCGGGTTCTCGGAAACGAGGCGAGCGGGATGTTCAAGCTGACCGAGGACGGCATCCAAAAGTCGATCACCGAGTGCCGTAAATACTTTCTCGATCAGGATCTGATCGACATGATCCAGCAGGGCAAGATCGACGTGTCTCTCGACCGCGACGGACAGATGTGTTTCAACTTCAAGAAACAGTAAAAAGGCGCGTGTCATGGGCGGCTTTGCCTCACTGCGGAAGCGTTTTGCGCTGGCCTTCGAACGGCACCTGGGCCAGACGGTGGGCCGCGTCGGCACGAGCATCCTGTGGCGCAACCACCACGATAAGCCGCAGGTTCTTGAGATGGGCTGCTATCAGGACGGCTATCGGCACAACATGAGCCCGAAGTTCTTCAGGGCGGCCGTGAATTTTCGCCCGCCGGCGCGGTCGCTCACCGGCTATTGGTCGGAGCGTGACGAGATCGACCAGCTCGGCCCGAACGCCAATATCGAGATCACCGTCATGCCGGATGAGGCGGGTGCGCTCGCCCGCTGGCTGCCGCACTGGCTGCAGTACCGCGAGGGCCTGACATCCGACCTGCCATCGCCGCCAAAAGGCCTGAAGACCCTGCCTGACTGGACGCCAAAACTGGAGCACGTTTATATGTGGAGTGAACAAGCCGACAAGGCCTACCTCGAATGGAAAGGAGGCGACGAGTGCCGTCAAGCGTAACCGACATCCTGACGCGCTATGCCGAAATCGCCATGGGTCTGTGGACCCCCGAGACGATGGCGCAGGCACAGAAACTTAAACCGTATCTGACGAGGCAGTTCATCCTGGAGTGGGGCCTCGGCCTCTCGCCGACGCACGAGCAGATGAACGCCGGAGGCTTGACCGACGAGGACCTGATCTCGGTCGGGCTGCTGGTGAAGCGCGAGAAAGAGGACACATACTACCCGCACTTCCGCGACCGGATCATGATTCCGCACATGGAGGATGGCAAGGTCGTCTACGTGACCGGGCGCAGGCTCTCGGATATAGGCGCCGACGGCAAGAAGCTGTCCAAGCAGCACAAGGCCATTTCGATGTACGCGCCTCCGAGGGGGGTTCCAAAACCTGACGGCTTCAACCTCGACCTACTGAAGAACATCAACCAACTGGCCGACAATAACCTGTGGATCGTCGAGGGTCCGCTCGACGCCGCGCGGTGCTCTTCGCTCGGGCAGCCGGCCATCGCCTTCGGCGGCGGGGCGCTGGAGAAGAACAAAGGCCTGATCGAGCGGCTCCGGACCGTCCTGGCGCACCACGTCATGGTTTACGTGGCGCTGGACGGGACTCCCGATGTGACGCCGGAAAGGCGGGTCTTGGCCGCCGGGGCGGTCGGGCCGCTGGTCCGGATATGCGTCCTTCCAGAAGGGCTCGACCCCGACGATCTCGACCTGAAACAGATCGCTGACTTGAAGAAGAAGGCTCAGACGGTGCATACGTGCTGGGTGGACGGGCTCGAAGAGTGGCAGAAAAACGGCATCGACAAGAGCCACTGGGCGCACGACAACATCAAAGAGTATCTGGTCCGGTGGCGCCAGATGTCCGAGTCGCACGAACGCAAGATTCTCGACATCGGCATGATCTCGATTCTCGGCATGACCCGCGACGAGTATCTGGCGTTCGTCGGCGAGAACGGAAAAGAGCCCGCGCCGGCAAAGCCGGCCGAAGACAAGACCCCGAGGTCTCCGGATGGCGAGCCGCTGTTGATCGACACGGGCGAGGGCGGCGGCGACACCGAAGTCGTGCTTCCGGATAAGTCATTCGACCGGAAGAACAACCGCCCGATGATCCAGAACTTCACGCTCAAGACCGAGCTGGACGATAAGGGCAAAGAGAAGACCTACAAGTACGCCGTGCCCATGCCGGACATCGTCCAGCAGATGACGCTGTCCCTGGGCGGCTGGCCGCGCTCGGCCTCGGGATTCCTATTCGCGCACGAGCCAAACGACAAGGATGAGCCCGTCCGGGTGTTTGAGGACACCGAGCGCATGTTCGGGTACTTTCACTCCAAGGCGACGCTGCTGTGGTGCGACGGTCTGGATCGGATGTTTCACTCGCTCGTCGGCAAGAAAGAGTATTACGTCACTCTGAAAGACCACGTGCAGCGCTACGACGGGGTCGAGTTATGCCCGCACGAGCCCATGCTTCCAAACTACTACTATGCCTACGAGCCTGACGCCGAATACACCCCCGACGGGTCCCACTTCAAGAAGCTCCTGGCCTACTTTGACAACGTGGACACCACCAACGACCGCGAGCTGGTCAAGGCCATGTTCATGACACCGATGGCGGGCATCCCATACGACACGCGGCCGGCGTTCGCCATCACCGCCGGCACGCGCAACTGCGGCAAGAGCACCTTGGCGCAGGCCGTAGGCGAATTGTACGGCGGTTACATCGATCTGCGGATCAAAAACCGCGATACGGAGCGCGATATCTTCGGTAGATTGCTCGCTCCACACAACGTGGTGAAGCGCGTGGCGCGTGTAGATAATATCAAGGGGTTATGCTCAAGTGAAGAACTCGAAGCGATCCTGACTTCGCCGGTCATCAACGGCCACCGGTTCATGAAGGGCGATGCGAGCCGTCCTAACAACATCACGTTTATCCTGACAGGTAATGCGCTGCATCTGAGCACCGATATCGCCCGGCGGACGTTCACCATCCAACTGACCTCCCCGAGAGAATCCACGACGTGGCGCGAGGAGCTTATGTCGTTCATCCGGCTGAACCGGAAGCGCGTCTTTGCGGACATCATTGCCGAGATGCGGAAACCGAAGGAGGAGATCGATTACAGCATCGGCAGCGGCGGCTGGGCGAGCTGGTGCAACTTCGTCCTGAGCCACGTTCGAGACCCCAACGCCATCCTGGAAGCCACCAAAGAACGCCGGGTCGAGGTTGACGAGGAGGTCGACGAAGCGGCGTCGATCATGGAGTCCATCGACGAGGCGGTCATGGAGTGGAACGACGCCGGGGGCGGCTTCAACCGGTATCCCAAGTACGACATCAAGCCCCGCTTCGTCGGTAAGGAGCGCGACGTCGTATTCATTTCCAGCCGGGACATGGCCATCATCCTGCATAAGTGTTTTCCAAATGTCAACTTCTCCGCAACCATGGGCACGCGCTGGATGCGAAAGCACACGGAAGCCAAGCGGCTCCCCAGAGTCGAAATCATGCACACCGCGCGGGAGCGCGGCTATTTTGTCGTCTTCGAGCCGCCAATTCCCGAGAAGTCGCCGGCGGCGCACCTGCCGTACGATTAAGGCGGACCGCCGTTAGCTGCAGCTCACGAGCGGCTGCTCCGGCTCAAGCGGCTTGCGGGCATGACAGTTCTCGACGCAGGCGGCGGTGACCAACTTCGAGACGTTAAGCGCACGCCACGGGTTGAGCACAGCCGCCCAGCGGTGGTGCGAGTCCGCCTCCAGCACCAGCTCACCCTCGGCGCGCTCGACAAACAGGGCGAGTTCGTTGCCGACCTCAATCCCGCCGCCGCACTTAATGCAGCGCGCGATCACGGTTTGGTTGCACCTGGATCGAGACGGCTGGTCTCGGCCTGTTCGAAATGCTTCAGGTGCTTCTGTGTTTCCTGGAAGAACCGGGCCACGGCGATATTCAGGTCGTCCGGCGGTGCCGACTCAATAACCGCCATTCTGCCGGCGTGCATCGCGGCGGCGGCCACCACCGAGTACCCGCCCGCAACCTCCTCCAACGAGCCCGAGCCGTTGCTGCAGTGGTGTGCCAATCGCGCGCTGGGGCCACCCTGGATCGAGATCACGACGCAGAAGCGGTCTGGGGGCGTGTAGGCATTCAAAATCAAACAGGCGAGCTTGGCGACGGCCTCGCGGATTTGGTACTCGCGGTCGTTTTGTGGTTGTCCGTTGTTTCCGCTCATCTGATTTTCCTTTCCGTTCCGTTTGTCCCACCAACATGGGACATGGTTAGCACAACTCTCGTCGCCGTCAACAATAAAAAAAGCTGCACGTCGTTTTTACACGTCGTTGGAAGTTTTCTGAGAAACGATGACACTTTCAAGACCATTCACAACTCAGTCTTTATTCAATACTTAAATTACAAGTGTCATGTAAATGACACTTCTATGACAGTTTTAAAAGGGCAAAGCGTCATACCTTAACTTACTTTTAAAATAACATACTTAACTCACAATATAGCTTGACTATGACACTTTCATTCCTATATTAGCGCCGAGCAACGCGAGAAGGGTATAAAAAATATAATATATCACTTTTATATTTTTTGGCGAATTAAATATATCGTTTGGGTACTTATCAGGTGACCATGGCAGAAAATACCAGAGCCTCATCGCGGGGTCTGGCCCTAATATAGGAACCAAAGTGTCATAAAACACCCCAAAACATGGTTAAAGACTTACGGCCTGAAGATTTGCAGTATGACACTTTGCATGACACTTCGCTTTTTGGAAGTGTCATTGTCGTGTTTGGTGTTTTGCGTATTATAGCTTTTGGCCTCATTTTTGGCTTATAGGTTTATTTACACCTTTTAGTCTCCAAACGACCCCTTTCCCGGATTATCCCGGACCCGGATTTCTGAGGATTTTCCTTTTCACACCCTTGACAGACCGGCAGGTGATGGTAGGTTATGAGCTGCACAGGACGCGGCAACTTTCTGGGCAATGATCGGTGTCGCGAGGCTAAAAACCAGACGGCACCGATCAATTTTGTACGCCGCC
>Ga0209777_10001537_pt1 | contig 32757 bp, 24 predicted proteins | sample FrelakmetHBP12HB_FD_187147 | JGI IMG/M metagenome (GOLD analysis project Ga0209777, IMG submission 187147) | Freshwater lake sediment microbial communities from the University of Notre Dame, USA, for methane emissions studies -HBP12 HB (SPAdes)... | ecosystem: Environmental > Aquatic >... | reverse complement strand
GCAACTCACGCGCTTGCTCGAATTCGAGCCGTTGGCCAGCGCCCGCCTCGACGCCATAGACGAATCGCTCATTGAATCCTTTGTCCAATCGCGCCGGTTGCAATCGAGCCGTGCTGGGGCGAATCGGAAAAAGTGGCGTCCGCCCGATGCTGAGAAAACTGTCAGCCCGGCTACGGTGAACCGCGCCCTTGCATGTCTGCGCCGTTTGCTCCGCTTGGCCCAAGAGTGGCGCGTGATAGACCGCGTGCCGCGCGTCCGATTGCTTCCCGGCGAGCGTAACCGCGAATTCATTTTGAGCCATGCCCAAGAGCGGTTGTATCTCGAAATGGCTCCTCAGCCTTTGCAGGACGTGGCCATGCTCATTCTGGACTCGGGGCTGCGGATCGGCGAAGCTCTGGCCCTCGAATGGGCGGACGTTCACTTGCAGCCAGCTAACGGGGCGAAATTCGGTTATCTCCACGTCCAGGACGGGAAGTCGCGCTATGCCCGGCGCAACGTGCCCTTGACGAGCCGTGTCCGCGCCATGCTCGAAAGCCGGACGGCCCAATCTAAAGCGCAATGGGTTTTCAGTGAGGATGGGCCACGGCCCATGCGGAATAGCTCCCTTGACCATCTTCACAAAGAACTGCGGGCAACCCTGAAAATGCCAGCGGGTTTTGTGCTACACTCTCTGAGACACACTTACGGCACGCGGCTTGGGGAAGGCGGGGCCGACGCCTTTTCGCTCATGCGGTTGATGGGGCATTCGAGCGTTACCATCAGTCAGCGGTACGTGCACCCGACGCCGGAAGCCCTCGAAAGGGCCGTAGAGCGGTTGGAAGCACTGAACCAAAAGGCGATTCAAAACCTGCCGGGAAGCCCAAAACCGGCCTTGCCTACTACGGTTTCTACTACGGTAGAAAAGCCGATGCCTGTAAGTTGTTGATGGGCCGTTAGCTCAATTGGTAGAGCAACTGACTCTTAATCAGTAGGTTGGGGGTTCGATTCCCTCACGGCTCACCAAAACCTCTGATTCCTCGATGCTTTCAAGCTGCTTTAACCTACCGCTGGGTAGGCAGTTTCCGCTATGACCACCGTCTGTGCCCACTTCGTGTAGTCATGCCTTGCCATACACTTGCTTTGCAGCGCGCACCGCATTGAATGAGGTAAACTCTTTGCACTTGTTATGAGACTCGCGCGTTTGTCGCTAGTATGTGCCGCCCTTCTCCTCCCGTTGCCGCTCTTTGCCCAACATCCCAGCCCCGACCCCCTTCTCCACTGGATGGACCAGATCGCGCAGCAGCAACTCCAACGCCGGGAAGACGCGATTAACAAAATTCAAACCGTCGCTCAGGCGGAACTGCGGAAACAATCCGTTCGCAAAACACTCCTTGAAATTCTAGGTGGTCTGCCGGATTACAACGGGCCGCTGAATGCCAGGATTACGGGGAGTATCCAGGCGGGGCCCTACACCATCGAGAAAGTGATTTTTGAGAGCCTGCCGGGCTTCTACGTCACGGCGAATCTTTACCGCCCCAATCAGGCCGGCCGTTACCCTGGGATTCTTCTGCAGTCGGGGCATACCCAGGAGGGAAAGCCGGAGCCGCAAAGGCTGGCCGCCAATCTCGCCTTAAAGGGTTTCGTGGTTTTGGCTTTCGACCCCATCGGCCAAGGGGAGAGAGAACAGACCTACGAACGGCAATACGACGGACCCTTGGCGGGCTGGTCTGTCAACGAACACATCCAGGCGGGAGCCCAGAGCATCTTGATCGGCGAAGCGGTGGGCCGCTACTTCATCTGGGACGCCATGCGGGCTCTCGACTATCTTTCCAGCCGCCCGGAAGTGGACCCGGCGCGTTTGGGCGCCGCCGGGTGCTCGGGCGGTGGGGCATTGACAACCTTCCTCGGTGCGCTGGACCCGAGGGTGAAAGCGGTTGTCCCGGCCTGTTACCCCAACTCGTATCGCGTGTTGTTTGCGGGCCCTGACCCCGACTCCGAAATGAGCTTCCCCGAATTCCTTTCTCGCGGGCTCGATGTGGCCGATTTTGTGGAATTATCCGCCCCCACGCCCTGGCTGATCCAGGCAACGGAGCATGACTACTTCACACCCGAGGGAGCGAAGCTTGTTTGTGAAGAGGCGCGGCGCTGGTACGCCCTCTCCGGTGCAGAAGAGAGGTTGAGTTTTTTCGTCGGCTCAGGCCCCCACGGGACTCCCCTGGAAAGCCGGGAAGCCATTTACGGGTGGATGATTCGATGGCTCAAAGACGGCCAGGGTGATTCTCATGAGCAGCCCGTGAAACTCTTCACGAACCACGAGCTGTGGGTCACACGCACAGGGCGCGTCGAGGATGAGCCCGGGAGCCGTAAACTCTATCAGTTGATTTTGGACGAATTCCACGCCAAGGAAAGGCCGGGAACCCTACCTGAGCTGCAAGCCGAGTTGCGGCAGCTCGGAATCCCCTCGGACGGTTCCGCCCCCGTCGTAAAAGTCCTGGAGGATATTAGCGGGCCGGAAGGCCAACGCCAGCGCATCAGCTTTGAGAGCGAGCCGGGCGTCGAGATTAAAGGAAAGCTGTACATTCCACCTTCGCCGGGGAGAAAGCCCGCCGTCCTGCTGGTGGCCGATGAAATGAGTAGCCCCTGGATTCTGTCCACGGGTTCGTTGGCGGAAAGGATGGCCAAGTCAGGACGAGTGGTGCTCGAGCTGGAAGTCCGCGACTCTCCCGGGGAAGACGATCACCGGCCCTACCTCGGAAACTGGATCACGAATTCACGCGCCAACCAGATTGGGCGCAATTTGCCGGCCATGCGCGCCCATGACATCTTGCGGGGCGTGGAGGTCCTCGCCGCTCGCAGCGATGTCGATTCGGCATCCATTCGAGGTGCGGCTCGCGGCGTCAAGGGAGTGTGGCTCTTGCTGGCGGCGGCGGTGGACACCAGAATCAGTAAAATGTGGCTGGACCGCACACCCTACAGTCTCCGCGCCGCTTTGCAACGCTCGATGAACACGGGTCTGTTCGACGCGGTTATTCCCGGCTTTGCACTCCACTGGGACCTGGAAGACCTCGCGAAGGCTTTGGGAACTCGCCCGCTTCTGTGGACCGACCCCACGAATTGGATGGGGCGGACCGTGGCTCTTGGCCCTCCCTACCGGTACCGCTACGTTCTCGGCGACACCACGGACCTCAAAGATGAACAAGACAACGAATTTGTGGATGAGTTCCTGAAATGAAGCGCTAGAATTGACGGTGCTAGCTGGTCAAACGCTGGCCGGCCGGCAAGGGCGGCACTCCACGCCGACCAGGCACGGAAGTTCCACGGTGCTGGCATCGTCAATGCGGAGATCGGCTGCTCGCCGTAGATCGGCAGTACATCCGCTCGAGGCATCTTGAAGGCGGGGAAGGCATCATGATGGCTGCGAAGAAAAACCGTGTCTTGTACCAGTTCAAGGTGACGCTTCAACACGTTCAGCCGCCTATCTGGCGGCGGATCTTGGTGTGGGAAGATGCGACCCTGGCTCATCTTCACTTTGTCTTGCAGATGGTCATGGGCTGGGAAGATTATCACCTCCACCAGTTCGAAATTGGCCGCCGTGTCTATAGCATGCCCGACCCGGAGGACAAGCTGTTCGAGCGGAGAGTCTTCGACGAGAGGCGAGTGCGGCTTCGGCGAGTCGTCCCACGCGTGGGAACCTGCTTCGAGTACTTGTACGACTTTGGTGATGGCTGGCGGCATGACCTCCTACTGGAAGCTATTGTCCTGCCGGACCCGGAAACGCTGTATCCCCGCTGCCTTGCCGGGGAACGTTGCGGGCCGCCCGAGGATGCAGGCGGACCGCACGGGTATGAAAACTACCTGGAGGCGTTGGACGACCCCGGGCACGAAGAGCATGAGAACCTGCTGCAATGGCGAGGTCCTTTTGATCCCGAGGCGTTTTCACTCGCGGCGGTGAACCAACAACTGCAAAGGAAGTTTCGCTTGGTTCCAAGGACACCAATGAAGCAGGTTCCGCCCCCGGATAACCCCGCCCCGGATCGCTCACTTGATCCGGCACTGATGCTGAGCTTGTTGGCGCGGGCAGGGAGGACGCCGAAGGCCCGAAAACCGGTCCGCCCCGACGACAAGATCATCCTGAACTTGAACGATCGGGAGCGCGAACTCATTCTGGAACACAGCTTCGCCGATGAGGAGTTATTAGGCCGCCTCCGCATCGCGCCCAGCTCGGGCAAAGCGCCTGCCTATCACTTTACCGAGGATCAATTGGAAGACCTCGCTGGGGACGTCGCGGCTGAGGCTAACCATGCCAAAAACAATAAGCTGCGGAAGGAGTGGGAACGGCTTTACGATCGGCTTGCGGACGTGATCGAGTCCTACGCGCACGAGGACGACTGATTGAATCATCCCGGTTACCCCAGACGGCCTGCGGGACTAACCCGTAATCCCTTCGGGCCGCGCGTTGGCACGGGCGTCCCGCTCCGTCAGGTCTGACGTTGTCCCTGTAAGTGGCCCACAGGGCGGCGATGCCATTTCCTTCAACCGCTGGCCAGAATCGAGCGCCAGCCGATGGCATCCAACGCGTCTGCGGGGGCGGACCAACCTCCATATTGACTAGATTGTCCAAAATAGCTAAAATGGCAAAAGTGAGAGTGCCATGAAACGTGCGGAGCGCCCCAAACGGCGAGCTGTTCATCAGAGGCAAGCGTCGTCATCCTCGTTCCTGGATCGGCTGCGGGAGGAACAGTCTGGCGTGTCTTCCTTCACGGCGACCGATGCCAAGAATGAGTTCGGCCGGATCTTAGAGAAAGCGATTCAGGGACAGACGGTTGTGATCACCAAGCATGACGCTCCCAAGGCGGTGCTGATCTCGATGGACCAGTTCCATACCCTCAAACACGCTCCCGAACTAAAGCTCGATACCCTCCGGGGCGAATTTGATGCGCTCCTCGCGAGCATGCAGGGTGTCCGAGCGCGCGTGCGCATGAACGCTGCATTTCACGCGACACCCGAGCAGTTGGGGAAGGCCGCGGCAGCCGCCGCGCGGAAACGTGGCTAATACAACCGCAAATCCCTGCATCTACGTCCTGGCCGGCACGAACGGCGCTGGTAAGAGCAGCATCGCGGGTGCGAGTTTCTCCCAGTGCGGCATCGGGTATTCTGATCCGGACGACGCCGCCAGGCGCATTTTTGCTGCGAATCCAGGCATCACGCTAGAGGATGCGAACAGCGCTGCATGGCACGAGGGAAAGCGACTCCTGGAACGCGCCGTGGCGGAAAGGTTGAACTTCGCGTTCGAGACCACTCTCGGCGGCGATACGATCACGGCGCTGTTGGAAAAGGCAATATCCGCGGGAATCGACGTCCGCATCTGGTACCTCGGGCTGAGCAGCGCTGAACTTCATATCGCGCGCGTGCGCTCTCGAGTCGTCAGAGGCGGGCACGACATCCCAGAGACCAGAATCCGCGATCGCTATCACCGAAGCCGCCTTAACCTGATCAGGTTGCTTCCCTATTTGACCGAGCTCCTGGTTTACGACAACAGCAAGGAAGCCGACCCTTCTGCCGGCGCGAGCCCTGAGCCCATGCTGATCCTTCACCGGGACAGAGGCAAAGTGGTGGATTCATGTGATCTCGCTCTCGCTCCAGAATGGTCAAAACCCATCCTTATGGCAGCCGTGAAACACCTCTGACCCGCTTAGGCCGAAATCGGCCGCTCGCCGTCCCTTCCTCTTCCGTATACATCACACTACCCCAACGACCCCTGCGAGCTGACAGACAGCAGCCTTCCTCGAGCGGCGCCTTCCCTCGCCCAGGTGGAATAGGATTTGTTAATTCTATCTCCCCGTGAAAAATGCCGGTTCTGGCCGGCACGCAATCCGGGAAATAAGAACCATTTTCTCCTTTCGACTTGCGCAACGAACCAGCCTCAAAGCAGAGGACACCCGCAATGAATGAAAACGAGAAGAACTTCTCCTTTGGAACTCAGGCAAGTCGGCGCGACTTTCTAAAAACATCCGCGCTCGGTTCGCTTCTGCCCATCCTGGCGCCTGGGGTCGCTCGGCCTGCACCTTCGGAACATCGGACTGAACTTCGGACCGGGTGGCGGATGATTTCCGCCCGACACCTCTCGGCCAGCGATGCGGAGGTCTCGAAGCCGTCCTTCGATGTTTCGAGCTGGTACGCGATTCCGCGGATGCCCGCGACCGTGCTCCAAACCCTGGTGGACAACGGGGTCTGCAAAGACCCTTACGTTGGAATGAACCTGACTCAAAATGCGCCGCCGGATCTCTGGCAGCAGGATTGGTGGTACCGAACCGCCTTCGAGGCATCCTCGAGCGAAGTTTACTCGCTCCTCTTCAACGGCATTAACTACCGCGCGGATGTCTGGCTGAACGGGCACTTGATCGCCGACAAGTCGCAGGTGGTGGGGATGTATAACAGTTTCGAATATGTAGTTTCGAAATACATACAGCCGGGCGGGCGCAACGTTTTGGCTCTCAAAGTAACGCCCGAACAGAAGATCCCGGGTGTCAACGGCGTCGAGCTGGCGGATAGTTGGTTGGACTGGATCAACTGGGAGTACATCGGGTACCACGATCCCAAGCGGAAGCTCGACATCTCGTTTGTGCCGGACCGGAACGCGGGCGTCTGGAAGCGGGTGTTCCTCAGCACCACGGGCAAAGTTCTGATTCGGAATCCCTACGTGGTGAGCGACCTTCCCTTGCCTTCGGTCAGTCCCGCCGCGCTCACGGTCCACTGCGATCTCAGGAACGGCGTCTCCACGCCGGTTTCCGGGACCCTGCGGGGCGAGATTTCGCGCCCCGGCAAACCGGCGATCACGTTTCAGCAGGAAGTAACTCTGGCGGGCAACGGGGAGAAAGAAGTTTCCTTCACGCCCGGCGCCCATTCGCAGCTATCCCTCGCGGACCCCGATCTCTGGTGGCCGTACCAGTGGGGCGAGCCCGCGCTTTACCAGTTGAAGCTCGAGTTCACGATCGGCGGCCAGGTCTCCGACTCCTCAACCATCAACTTCGGCATCCGCAAGATCACCCAGCATAGGGATTCGGATAACTCTTTTTCCAAGGTCGGCACGGGCGGCAATTTCTACTTGCAGGTGAATGGGAGGGATTTCCTGATCCGCGGGGCCTGCTATACGCCCGACCTGCTTTTCAAGAACGATCCGGCCAGAGATCGCGCCATCATCCAATACGTGAAAGACCTTGGCTTGAACATGCTCCGCTGGGAATCCAAACTGGCGGATGACACCCTGCTGGAACGCGCCGACCGCGAAGGCATCCCCGTCATGCAGGGTTGGATGTGCTGCATGCAATGGGAAAAGTGGAATCAGTGGGACGCTGAGGACCGCTGGGTAGCGCAGGCGAGCCTGCGAGCCCGGATTCGCAACTTGCGGCATCACGCGGCTGCCTTGATCTGGGCGAACGGAAGTGATGGATACCCCCCCGATTCCGTGCGGAACCAGTACCATCAAATTCTCGAGCAACTGCACTGGCAGAATGCCGTGGTGGACACGGTTTCCAATTATGCGAAGGACGCTCAAAGGCAGACGGTGTGGAATGGAATCCACATGCTGGGGCCCTACTCATGGCGGCCTCCGTATTACTGGTTTTCAAAGCGATTTGCGGCGGCGCAAGGATCCTGCGCAGAACAGGGCGACAACGAGAGTATTCCTCCCTTTGCAAGTCTAAAGAAGTTCATCCCGGCTGACAAACTGTGGCCCGTTAATGAGTACTGGTACTACCACGCCGGGGCGAACCCGGGCAACAACACGCTGGAGAATATTCGAAAAGTGGTCGAGAAGCGCTACGGGCCGCCCTCGAGCGCCGAGGATTTCTGCCGGAAAGCTCAATTGGCCCACTATGAGAACACCCGAGCGCAGTTCGAAGACTTTGCCGTCAACGGCTGGGCGACTCACAAGATGACCCTCTATTGGATGCTCAATAACCAGTGGCCCTCCTTCTTTGGCCATTTGATCGATTACTACCTGAATCCGGGCGGGGCGTATTTCGGCGCGAAGAAAGGCCTCCAGCCCTTGAGCATCGTATTTGACTACTACGCCACCGCTGACCGGCAAGCGGCAAATATCTACGTCGTGAACAAGACGCTCGAAGCGCATTCGGGGCTGAAGGCAAGCATCAAATTCTACAACCTTGACGGGAGCGTGAAGTTCTCGAAAGAACTTGCGGACATCAGCATCGGGCCCGCGACTTCGCAGCACTTGATGACCCTCCCGCGGATCGAAAACGTGAGCTCAACGTACTTTGTCAGATGCCAGCTCAGGGACAATCGAGACGCACTGATAGTTGACAACCCCTACTGGCAGTCCGCGATCGACGACGATATGGGCGAAGCGCAGAAAGAGCAGGTGTTCAGGCTCGACCAGGCTCGTTGGGCGGACTTCACCGCGCTCGACACTCTGCCCAAGGCGGAGGTCAGAGTCGAAGGCGAGGTCACCCGCGCGGGCAGGGAGTGCCGAGCCGGAATAACCCTGACCAACTCCTCCAACCACCCGGCGTTTTTCATGCGCGTAGAAGTGACCCGAGGGCCGGACGGAGAAGAGGCGTTGCCCGCGCTCTACGAGGACAATTACGTGACTCTGTTCTCCAAGGAGTCGCGCACTCTCTGGGCAAAATTCAGAACCGCGGACCTCGCCGGCCAGGAGCCTTATCTAAGGCTCGAAGGGTATAACGTTCCCAAGAAGACGATGCCAACTAAGAGCTCATGACGGAGAGTCCGCGAGGGAGCATTTCAAATAGCTGGGCGGTGGAGTACACTCTCTCCCTCGCCAGCTTGCGAATATTGATAAACGGTTGAAACCCATGTCCATAACTATCCCGAGAATCACTTCTATCGCCATCACTCTGCTTACTCTCGCGAGCGGCCGCCTCTTCGGGGCGGGGCATGGGATTCACGGCCGAATTCTCGATATCAACAACGACCCTGTGAGAAACGTGCTGATCAGGGAAGTGGCGACGGCAGAGAAGACACTCTCCAGCGACGCCGGCGAATTCGAAATTGTCATTCCTGAGTCCGCCAAACAAGTCCGGCTGGTATTTGAATGCCGGGGCTTTTACACGCAGACGGTGGTCCTGGACTCCGCGGCGCTTGCTAGTCTCATCGAGGTTGTTCTGACCCCGCTCAAGGTCCTGAAGCAAGACATAACCGTGGTCGCCCCGCGCCTTGACATTCCCTTGGCGACCAACCCTGCCGCCACGTCAGTGGTCGGGCCGGATACCCTGGACGCCATGCCGCGGGCGATTGCCGCAAATGAACCTTTGGCCGGTGTACCCGGCGTCAAGGTTGACAATCAGGCGGACGGCGAGCGTTTGCACCTCTCGATTCGCGGGCAGGGGATTCTCACCGAGCGAGGGATTCGCGGCATCCAAGTGGTTCTCGATGGCCTCCCGCTGAACGATCCAAGCGGGTTTGTTCCAGATTTGTACGATGTGGATTGGTCGGATGTTCAGGAAATACAGGTCGTCCGGGGACCGGTGGCTTTTCTGTACGGAGGCGGCTCTGCCGGTGGGATCATCAACATCCAGACGCGTGACGCCGGGACGACACCGCTCCGCGGCAGTCTTTGGGACGAGGGCGGCGCCAACGGGTTCTACAAGACTCAGGGAGAGGCCTCCGGGACCTCTGGAGGTGTTGCTTATTTAATTTCCGCCGCGCGCACCGCAGGCGACGGCTACCGCCAGCACACGGGGTTTTGGGGAAACAACTTCTATAGCAAGGTGAACTGGAAACCTGCCCCGCAGCTCCAATTGAATTTGCTCTTCATGGCGACCGGCTACTTCAATCAAAACGCCGAGGGGCTGAATTTGACCCAGTTGAGCGAAAGCTGGCGTCTGCCCAACCCCGATGCCCTCACCTATAACGAGTGGCAGAAGACCCAGCGTGTGACGGCCGGGGTGACCGGTCGATGGGAGGCCACGCGCGACCAGGGCGTCGGGTTTGCCTTCTATTTTCGGCACACGCACTATGACGAACCGGTGCCTTCGTCGGTAGACCACCGCGCCCTCGGTTCGCCCGGCGGGTCAGTGCAATATGAGGCGCAGGGCGGGAAAGGAGGGCTGAAGCAGCATTTCACCACGGGGCTCGACCTGGATGGCCAATATATCTCCGACCTCCTTCATCCCAATCTGGGAAACGCGGTCGAGGGGAGCGCGTTACTCGCCGACCAATCTATTCGGCAACAGCGCGTAGGGGCTTATGCCTTGGAGCGGCTGGCCCTGGGGCGGAAATGGACCCTGCTCGCCGGGGCGCGATTTGATCGGATCGGAAACCAGTTAGTGGACCATTTGAAACTGAATGGTGAGGATCTTTCAGGCAGCCGCGTTTTCACGCACGCCACCGGCCGGGTCGGCGTGACGTGGAACGCGAACAAATCGGCCGGCCTCTATGCCTCCTGGGGCCAGGGATTCCTCCCGCCCGCTACGGAGGAACTCTACGCGAATCCCGATGCTCTTGGCGGTTTCAATCGCCGGCTGGTTGCCGCCACATCCTCAGGCGAAGAGGCCGGAGTACGCGGCGCTTTGGGGAATCATTTCTTCTATGATGCTTCGGTTTTTCATCTGACGACCAAAAACGATTTTGAGCGTTACCGCATCGTGGCTCGTCCGCTGGAAACGTTTTACGCCAATGCGGGGCAGAGCAGCCGTTACGGCACGGAGACTTCGCTGCGCTGGCTGGTCACGCGCCGCTTGACCCTTTCGAGCGCCTATACTTATTCGCACTTTACCTACAGTAGTTATAACAGCCTCAAGTATCCCGGAAATCTGACCGGCAACTTCCTTCCCAATTCGCCCAAGCACCAACTGTACACGAATGCCACGTTTGAGCTTCCCCATGACGCCTCGGTTCAGGTGAATACACTGACGTTCTCGCGCGCTTTCGTTGATCCCACGAACGCCGCCCGGACCAACGGTTACAATCTCCTCGGCGCGCGACTCAGCAAAGGGTGGCGTTTTGAAAGGGCGGAAGGCAGTTTCTTTGTCTCGGGGACGAACCTGGCGGCGAAGAAATACATCGCCTTCAGCGAGCCTGATCCCGACGGCAATTCCTACCACCCCGGGCCCCTGCGCGAAGTCTTCGCAGGTATGGAGTTTCACCTTTGATGGCTTTCCTTGAACATGCAGCTCCACGATTGGCGGAGAGTGAAGCCGTGCGCGTGGCCGGTGAACTCTACGGATTGACAGCCACGGCCCGCAGACTGCCGGGAGAGTACGACGACAATTTTCATCTGGTTACGGTCGACGGCAAGGAGTTCACGTTGAAGGTCATGCGGGCCGGCCTGCCGCGCGGGCTGGTGGACCTTCAGTGCCAGGCTCTCGCGCATGCAGCGGAACGCGCGCCTGCGCTCTCGCTGCCGCGCCCCTGCCGAACCCTGGCGGGAGAAATGATCGGCGCCGCGCGGGTGTCCGACGGGACGGAGCGCTGGGTCTGGATGCTCACCTACGTTCCGGGCCGCCTCCTGGTGGACACCCGGCCGCACTCGCGGGAACTCCTCCGCAGTTTGGGGCGATTCATGGGTCGGCTGGACGTTGCCCTGGCGGATTTCTCGCACCCCGCCGCCCAGCGGGAACTCAAGTGGGACCTGGCTGCCGCGGGCTGGATCCGCGAATATCTAGGCTACATTCAGAGCCCCGAGCGCCGCTCGCTTGTAGAGCGCTTCCTAACGCTCTATGAGCACGAGGTCGCGCCGAAGCTGGCAGACTTGCGTCGCAGCGTGATTCACAATGACGCGAACGACTACAACGTGCTGGTGGACGGCTCGCGCGCTGAGCCGCGGCAAATCGTGAGTGTGATCGACTTCGGGGACATGCTGCACACCATCACGGTTGCCGAGCCGGCGGTCGCAGCCGCCTATGCGGCGCTGGGGAAGAGCGATCCGCTCTCCGCGGCCGCTCAGGTGATCGCCGGTTACCACCAGGCTTTTCCGCTGAGCGAAACCGAGATCGCTCTACTGTTCCCGCTCCTCTGCGCCCGCCTGAGTGTCAGCGTCACGAACTCCGCCTACCGGCGGACGCTCGAGCCCGACGATCCTTACGTGACCATCAGCGAGCCGCCCGCCTGGGCGGCGCTGGAACAATTGGCCGGCATCCACCCGCGCTTCGCCCATTACACCTTTCGTGAAGCCAGCGGATTGCCGCCTGTACCCCACAGTGAGCGCGTGGTCCGCTGGCTCAAATCTCAAACCGAATTCGCGCCCGTGCTCGACGCAGATCTTCACAGTGCTCCAAGCATGGTATTCGACCTCAGCGTGGGGAGCCTGCTCTTGGGGGCCGACCCACGAGTTACTGAGACGGCGGCCTTGACCGACAAACTCTTCGGGCAGATGCGCGAGAACGGTGTAGAGGTCGGCATCGGGCGGTACGACGAGGCGCGCGTGGCGTACCCCGGGCCCGCGTACTCAAAGGGAGATCACCCCACCGACGAACGCCGAACAATCCACCTGGGCATTGACCTCTTCGTGCCGCCGGGCTCAACGATCTACGCGCCCCTCGGCGGCACCGTACACTGTCTCGCGAACAATGCAGCCCCGAAAGATTACGGGCCACTCGTCATCTTGCGGCACGCTACGGACGAGGGCTTGAACTTTTATACGCTCTATGGCCATCTGAGCGAGGAATCATTGGCCAGGCTCAGTGTGGGCCAGGCGGTCGCCCGAGGAGAGCCTTTTGCCACCCTCGGTGCGCCGCCCGTCAACGGCGATTGGCCGCCGCATCTCCATTTCCAACTGATCGTTGATCTGCTCGAGCAGGACCGCGATTTTCCGGGCGTCGCGTATGCCAGCCAGCGCGCCGTGTGGCGCAGTCTCTCGCCGGACCCGAACGTCATCCTGCGGATCCCTGCCGGGCGCTTTCCAATGCCGGAACCCAGCCGCGCTGCCGTCCTCTCCGCCCGACAAAAGCGTCTTAGCCGGAACCTGAGCCTCTCCTATCGCGAGCCGCTCCAGTTGGTGCGGGGATGGATGCAGTACGTCTACGACGAGACGGGCCGGGCCTATTTGGATGCTTATAACAATGTGCCGCACGTGGGGCACAGCCACCCGCGAGTGGTGGAAGCTGCAGCGAGACAAATGGCCCTGCTCAACACCAATACCCGTTACCTGCACGACAGCCTGGCGCACTATGCCGAGCGCCTCGGCGCCACCTTGCCTGAACCGCTGCGCGTTTGCTTCTTCGTTAACTCGGGAAGCGAGGCCAATGAACTGGCCTTGCGGCTGGCGCGGACGTACACCGGCCGCGAGGACATCGTCGTTCTGGAGGCAGCCTATCACGGGCACACGACCACCCTCATCGACATCAGCCCATACAAATTCCAGGGGCCGGGAGGGAAGGGGCGGAAACCGTGGGTTCACATCGCGCCCTTGCCTGACGATTATCGAGGCCCCTACAAACGCGGCGACGTCGCGGCCGGGAGAAAATACGCCCAGCATGTTGCCGACATCGTCGAAGGCCTCAAAGGCGGAGGCGGAGTGGCTGCTTTCATCTGCGAGACCTTCCCCAGCGTGGCGGGACAGATTGAGTTGCCGGAGGGCTACTTAAGGGAGGTCTATCAGCATATCCGTGCGGCGGGCGGGTTGTGCATTGCCGACGAGGTGCAAGTTGGCTTTGGACGCCTGGGAACGCACTTTTGGGCTTTTGAAACGCAGGGCGCGGTTCCCGACATCGTCGTGCTGGGCAAGCCGATCGGCAACGGCCATCCGTTGGGCGCCGTGGTGACCACCCCCAAAATCGCTGCGGCATTCGACAACGGGATGGAGTTCTTCAGCACGTTCGGGGGGAACACAGTGTCCTGTGCCGCGGGGCTGGCGGTCTTAGATGTCCTGGAGGAAGAACATCTCCAGGAGCACGCGCGGGTCGTCGGCGATCATCTGCTGGCCAGCTTGCGGGGCCTCATGGAGAACCACCCTGTGGTCGGCGATGTGCGCGGCCGCGGACTCTTCTTGGGGGTCGAGCTGGTACGAGACCGCGCGAGTCTGGAACCGGCGAGGGATGAAGCGGCCTATGTGGTCAATCGGCTGCGCGAGCAGGGCATCCTTACGGGCATTGAAGGACCGCACCACAACGTTATTAAGGTCCGTCCCCCGTTGCCTTTTAACAAGGCCGACGCTGATCGGGTGGTGAGCGCGCTGGATGAGATTCTTGGCGAGGATCTGGCGCGAGTGTAGCAGGCGGGTGAAGTAGCTGGTGCCGGACCAGCGGCTGACGGACCGCGCGTGCCGGCCCTCGACCACCTGGCACGGCTGCGGGCTCCCGCGATTTTCTTTTTTGGTATGCTTAGTGTTGCGATACCACCCCGCGAGAGTGGGGAGAGCAAGGCTGGAATCTTTCAAGGAGAGATGGCTATGAAGTTACTCAATCTGGATTTCACACGCGTTGCCCATGACACCTTCCGGATCGCTGGATCCAAGGTGATTTATACCGATCCCTATAAAGTGTCCAAGCGGGACGAAGCGGATATCGTTCTCCTTAGCCACGAGCACTTCGATCACCTCAGTTTGGAGGACTTGAATAAAGTTATCTTTCCGGGCACGACGATTGTGGCGAGTCCGCTCTGCAAAGACGGGCTCAAAGGTGTGAAGGTCAAGGAGACGAAGTTCCTGGACCCGGGGGGCAAATTCAGCGTTGGGAAGGTGGAGATTGAAGCGCTGCCCGCTTACAACCTGAACAAGTTCCGGGAGCCCGGCCACGTTTTTCACCCCAAGGAGGGGAAGGGTCTGAGTTTTATTTTCCAGATGGATGGGACACGCGTGTACTATGCCGGCGACACGGACTTCATTCCGGAGATGAAATCCGTCAAGTGCGATGTGGCGCTGCTGCCGGTTTCGGGCACCTACGTGATGACCGCCGAAGAGGCCGCCGAGGCTGCCGCGGCGATCAATCCCAAGATCGCGGTGCCGATGCACTTCGGGACCATCGTGGGCAGCGACGCTGACGCCAAGAAATTCAAGTCGCTGGTGAAGAACTGCCAGGTCCAAATAATTTAGTGATTGAGTGAATGAAGATTGAGCGAATGGAGGACAACCGTGGAAGTCCTCCGTCTTAATTCTTCATTCGCTCAATCACTCAATCTGCATTCACTTAATCCGTTTTGGCCCAGGCCAAGCCATCCGCCAGCGCCCCGGCCTCGATCAGTTTCTCCACCTCCCAGGTCTTCAAGTGGATCGCGGCCACCTTCCCGCTCTCGTGGCAAGAGACGTACGCGACTTGGTCGTCAGGGCGGACCAGGATTTCCTGGGGTGATTTCGGAACACCGACTGTCCTCAAGACCTTCATGGATGCGAGGTCAACCACGGCGACTTTGCCCACGGACGGCAGTGTGACCAGCAACCAGTGGCCGTCCAAGGTGGGGGCGGTACCGTAGGCGACGGCGGGCAGGGGAATCCAGGTCTGTAGCTTGTTTGTCTCGGTGTTGATGACCGCCAGCCGGGGCTGGGTCTGGTCGGCGGTAAAGGCCCAGCGGTCGTCCACCGAGAGCGCGATGCGTTGCGCCTGCTTGGAAACGGGAATCACGGCTAGGGGCTTGCGCGCCTGGAGGTCTATGGCGCTGACTGTCCCAACATGCACGTTCGATGTGTACGCGCGGCGTCCATCGCGAGTGATGGCCAGCATATGCGATTCCGGCTGCCCGGTGGGGATGGAGGCAACGATCTTCAGGGTGCGCGGGTCGATCACCGTAATCGAGTTTGCCAACTCGGTCGTAACGTAAAGCAGCCCATCTTGAGGGCCGAAGACCGCGCAGTGGGGCCGCAAGGGCTTGTCCAGGTCGAGGGTTTTAAGCAGCCGGCGGCCGGCAACGTCGATGACGGCGATGGTCCGGCCGTCGGTGCCCGGCGATCCCACGCCGGAGTTGCCGTAAATCGGGACGTAAGCCGTTCGCCCGTCCGGCGAAGCCACCACTTCATGGCCGGTGATGCCGCGTTCGTCAACGGTTGCCACCTGCCGGCCCGCTTCGGGATCAATGATGCCCAGCGTGTGGTCGCCCTTGTTGGCCACGAGCAAATACCCGTGCGCCGGCACATCAGGCTGGGGGGAACGCGACCCTGCCGGAGCCAACGCCCCTAAAGGAACGACGAGCAAGGCGGCAAAGACGATGATGATTTGCGCGAGGCAGCTTCTCATAGACTTCTCCTTTCGCCAACGAGCCCAACCTGTACGGCGAGCGCCGTGGCTTTGGGATCCGGGTCAATCGCCCGCCCCCACAGCCTGCCGTTTCGCATTGCATTCCGGGCAAGGGCAGAGGGTGCGGAGGTAATCGAAGGAGTAGATGCCGGCGGAGTGGCCGTCGTTCCAGAAGATCTGCAAGGCGTAGCGCCCCACCAATTCCGCCCTTTCGGGTGCGAGCGGCTTCTGGCCGAAAATGGGAAGTTGGCTGGCCGGCCTTTCAGGTTGTGGCCCCTGGTCCTCGCAGGTGGCGCACGGGCACTTGCCGCGCAGGTACGAGTACGGGTAAGAGCTCAGGTGGCCGTCGGACCAATGCACGGCGACCGCCTTGTTTTCGCCTGCGAGCTTGATCGAGGTTGGGCTGAGGCTCATTTTGGGGTCGAGAGCCGTCCGCGGTCAGCACTCAGCGCTCAGCCAGGAAAGATGTTCCCGCCCTTGAGTAGTCCGCTGATAGCTGACGGCTGGTAGCTGAAAGCCTGCCGCGCTTCGTTCAGCTATTCCAATCTGATTTCTTCCGGCGCCTGCAAATTGGCGATGCTGATTTGCGCCGCCAGCGCCCCGGCAATTTCCTGGAAGACTTTTCCGTAGGAGGTCGCCGGATCGAGGGCCACGGGTTTCCCATGGTCGCTCTGCACACGAATCGCGAGGTCGAGCGGGATCTCTCCGAGGAAGGGGAATCCCAGTTTATGGGCGGCCTCGCGGGCTCCGCCGTGGCCGAAGATCTCCTCCCGATGCCCGCATTTCGGACAGGAGTAGTAACTCATGTTCTCAACTATACCCAGGATAGGTACGTTCAATTTCTGGAACATGGCGATAGCCTTTGACGCCACGGTCAGGGCCAGGTCCTGGGGCGTGGAAACAATCACCGCGCCGGTCAGGGGGATAGTCTGCGAAAGGCTTAACTGGATGTCTCCGGTTCCCGGGGGCAGGTCCATGATCAAGTAGTCCAACTCCCCCCAGCGCACTTCCCCCAGGAATTGCTGGATGGTTTTGTGCAGCATGGGGCCGCGCCAGATAACGGCCTCATCTTTGGGCAGGAAATATGCCATCGAAATGATCTTGATGCCGAACTCGACCGGAGGCTCGATCTTGCCCTCCACCACCCGGGGCTGCTGGTTTCCGCCCATCAGCATGGGCACGCTGGGCCCATAGACGTCGGTATCCATCAGGCCGACGCGCGCGCCGGCCTTCTGGAGCGCCACCGCCAGATTGGCTGCGACCGTGGACTTGCCGACCCCACCTTTTCCGCTGGCCACGGCGACGGTGTTCTTCACCTGAGGAATCAGGGGAGCCCTAAGGTCACGCGACGAGGTGACCTGGGACGACATCCGCACCTCGACATTCGGCACGCCCAGCGCCTGCACGGCCTGCTTCGCTTGCGCGGCGAGCTGGTCCCTCACCGGACACGCCGGGGTCGTCAACTGAAGGGTGAAGCTCACGCGATGGTCGTCCACGGACAGGTCCTTGACGAAGCCGAGCGAGACAATATCACGGCGCAGGTCGGGATCCTGGATGGCGGATAACGCTCGCAGCACGTCCTGCTGGCTGATCTTGCTACTCATGTGCTCTCCTGGATTTCATTTGCGAATCCCCAAACAACATTCTCAGTTGGCGGTTCCTGCTTGTCAAATCCCGATCATTGGGGTTGCTCGACCAACCGCGCGATGGCATGGAGCAGGTCGTACTTGGTCAGGATTTCGTAGCGCCCGTCACCGATGTCCACAAAGACGGCGGGACAATCCCGGGTCAGGCAGGCGGTCACAGCATCGAAGGGGGCGGCCTGGTTCACCACCGGGAAGGCCGCGCCCATCGCCTCCCGCACCACGATCTTCTTCAGGTCTTTTCCTTCCAGAGCCAGACTCAGCAAAGCATCCTCGTAAATGGCCCCGACGGGCGCGCCCGCCTCAAAAACCGGGAGCTGTGAGAAATCGTGCGACCGCATTCGCTCGAGCGCGATCGAGAGGTAATCCGAGGGAGCCACGGTGACGAGCTGCCGCGGCTGCCCCGGCGAGACTTTGGCCTGCACGACCTCCGCGGCGTTGAGCGCGAAGGAAGGCTCGAAGTAGCGATTATCTTTCATCCATTCGTTATTGTAGATTTTGCTCAGGTAACGTGACCCGGAATCCGGGATAAACACCACCACGTAATCCTTCTCGCCCAGCGTGGATGCGATTTTCAAGGCGCCGGCCAGGGCCAAGCCTCCTGAGCCTCCGGCGAATATGCCTTCCAGCCGGGCCAGGCGGCGCGCGCACAGGAAAGACTCCTTATCGGTGACCTGCACCACGTCGTCAATCACGCTGAAGTCGAGCGTGGTGGGGAAGAAGTCTTCGCCCACGCCTTCCACCTTGTAGGTTTCAGCCTTGCCGACCTTGCCGGTGTGGAAGAAGTCGTAAAGGAGCGAGCCCGCAGGGTCAACGCCAATAATCCGGATGTCAGGGTTTGTTTCTTTCAAGAATCTGCTTACGCCGGTAATGGTCCCGCCCGTCCCCATGCCGCATACAAAGTGGGTGATTTTCCCATCCGTTTCTTCCCAAATTTCCGGACCTGTGGTTCGCTGGTGGACCGCAGGGTTGGCGGGGTTCTCGTACTGGTTGGGATGGTGCGCGTTGGGAATCTCGCGCGAGAGTTTATTCACCACGGAGTGGTAGCTCCGGGGGTCGTCGGGTGGCACGGCAGTGGGGCACACAATCACTTCCGCGCCGAGGGCTTTGAGGGCGTCCGCCTTTTCCTTCGATTGTTTGTCGGACATCGTGAAGACCGCCTTATACCCTCGCACCGCCGCCACCAGCGCCAGTCCCATGCCGGTATTTCCGGAAGTCCCTTCCACGATGGTGCCGCCGGGCTTCAGCAGCCCCTGGCGTTCGGCCTCGTCAATCATGGCGATCCCGATGCGGTCCTTGACGCTCCCCCCGGGATTCAGGTAGTCGCACTTGGCGTAGACCTGAGCGCGGCATTCACCCATCACCCGGTTGAGCTTTATCAGCGGCGTATGCCCGATAGCTTCCAGAATATTGTTATAGCGCATGCATTCACCTTGGACGAGGGTTTGCCCCAGGTATTATACACTTCGGGGGCACAGCGGAAGGGTGTCTGTTGTTAGGGGCAATCGGATCCGGCTCGCTAAGGTATCGTTCAGGCTCCGCTGTGATATGCGATGGCCGCGAAGAGGCCCACGAAGAGGCGTTGACCACACCCCAAAACTCTTCTATCGTGTCGCGGGCGGTAGCGCCCGGCCGAGGCGCCAGGGCTCGCTCCGCAGTGGTGATTGAGATTCGGGGCTGCGGAGGCGCCGGAGCGGGTGCCGCTACCTAACGACCGATGCCTTTAGTCGAATCCTCGCAGAGCGAATCTTCCCCCTCCGGCGGACCTCCGCAACTTCTGCGCGCGCTGGGTCTTTGGCAGGCGGCTGCGATCGTGGTGGGCATCATGATCGGCTCCGCCATCTTCATCGTGCCGGCTGAAATCACCCGCGAGGTGGGAAGCGCGCGTGCTGCGGTGGGTGTCTGGGCGGCCGCAGGGGTCCTGAGCCTTTGCGGAGCGCTATCCTTTGCCGAGCTGGCCGCCATGATGCCGCAAGCCGGGGGCCAGTACGTTTATCTGCGCGAGGCTTACGGCCCGCAGGTGAGTTTCCTTTGTGGTTGGATGTTCTTTCTCGTTCAGAATTCGGGTGGTATTGCGACGCTGGCCGTAGGTTTCGCGAAGTTCCTGGGTGGTGTTCATCCTCTTCCTGCCTGGGAGCAGAAGGCGGCTGCAGTCGTGGCGGTTCTGGCGCTCACGGGGATCAACTACAGCGGCGTGCGTAAAGGTGGCGGGGTGCAGTTGATATTTACAGGGCTGAATGCCGGAGCGATCGTGGCCCTGATAGTCCTGGGTTGGGTGCTGGGCCGGGCTTCGCCCGGGCCGGCGGGCTCACTGCCTCATCCGAGCGGGCTGGCTTTCCTTTCGGCGTTTGGTGTGGCGATGGTGGCGGCCTTCTGGGCCTACGAAGGGTGGAACAACGTCACTTTTGCGGCCGGAGAAGTGAAGCGTCCGGAGCGCACCTTGCCCCGGGCGCTCATCCTGGGCACATTGTTCGTCGTGATTGTTTACGTTCTGATCAACCTGGTTTATTACCGTGTTTTGAGTGTGACGGAGGTGGCGAACTCGCCGCTCGTAGCGGCCGATGCGGCGGTGCGGATCCTGGGCTCGAGAGGGTCCCGCTTGGTTTCCCTGGCCATCATTATCGCTGTTCTGGGGAGCACCAACGGGTCGATTCTGGCCGGGGCGCGCGTCTATTATGCGATGGCGAAGGACGGATTATTCTTCCGCTGGTGCGGCGCCGTGCATCCGCGGTTTCACACTCCTCACTTGTCGCTGGTCGTCCAGGGAGTATGGTCCGCCTTCCTGGTGTTGCTGGCGGGATACGAGCAGTTGTTCACATTTACCGTCTTCGCGGCCTTTATATTCTATGCGCTGGCCGCCTACGCGGTGATCGTTTTGAGGCGCAAGCGGCCTGATTTGCCCCGGCCGTACCGAGTACCCGGCTATCCCCTGGTTCCCTTGATTTTCGTGCTGGGGGCGGCTTGGTTCCTGATGAACACGCTGGTCGAGAAGCCGCTGGAGTCTGGGGCAGGCTGCCTGATCGTCGCCTTGGGCGTGCCGGTCTACCGGCTTTGGAAGCGATAAGAACAGGAAACTCGAAAAGCGAAATTGGGAGGTCGAGTTTCCCGTTTCCAATTTCCAGTTTCTAATTTCCTGGTTTTGGCAGGCGGACCCACCGCCAACCACTACTTCGCAACCTTCCTCACTTTAGTAAGCAGGTCCTTCGCATCGTTTTGAAAGCGCGAAGGGAGTTCAGCCGACTTGGACAGCGCCTCGATTGCACCCTGATGATTCGCAGGGAATCCGGCCTCGTAGGCGTATCCGAGAAAATAAGCGGCTTCTCCCTGGTGCGCCGGGTCTGCTCCCAGCAAGTCAACGGCCGCCTTGAGTTCGTCGATCGCCGGGCCCAGCTTCTTGGTCTTTGAGGACTTCAGGAACGCAATGTAACCTAAAGTGAGATGGGCCATTCCTTGCTGGTTGTTGACTTCCTGCTTGAACGCGTCGTCGGTAACGCCCTCGGGTTTCTTCAATGCTTGGGACAAGTCCATGGCTTTCTTTGCATATTCTCCCGCCTTGTCGAGGTTCGTGCGGTTGACGATGGCGTAGAGATAGGCCAGCCAGTTATACGCCGGGACATTGTTGGGGTCGGCGGCAAGGGTTTTTTCGCCGTACTCGGCGGCTTTGTCCAGTTTGCCGCCCTGCAGGTACGCCATAAAGTAGGCATTGTTAACCTGGCCTGAGTACTTGCTCTCGGCATCGGGAAAAGCCTTGCCGAACTTGTCCAGCCATTCGACGCGTTTGTTGGGGTCGGGGATGCGCGGCACAAGCTGGAAAAATGCGTAGACCGCGAAGGCGCGGCTGCTGTTGGCCGTTTCCGTGGCTTCCCCCTGGATCTTTTGCCAGTCGGCGTCCGTGGCCTGCGGCGGACGGGCGGGATTGATTTCGTTCTTGATCAGGTCCGGGACCTTGAGATCGGCGTCCAAGACGGTGTCGCTCACTTTCCCGCCCCCGATGTAAGCCCGCAGAAGATTCGAGGTCAGGTTTAAATCCTGATAGTCGGTTGCCAGGTCTTTTTCGCCGATCTCGATGGCCTTGTCGTAGTTGTTCAGCTTGAGGTAAGTGGTCGCATAGTATTCATTAACGCAGGGCATGAACTTGGAATCGGCGTGTTCCTGAGAGAACTTATCCAGGGCGGCAAGCTGCTCCTGAGGACTTTCCGCGCCGTTGATGGCCAGCATGAGCTCGTCTTCGGGAGTGTTCACCACCACCGAGAAGCTGGGACAAGGCTGCTGCGCCCTCAGAACGCCGGCTGCCAGGAAACAGCCGGTTGCTAAGAGACCGCAGAAAGACTTGCGCATAATAGCCTCCAGTCAATATCACGTTTGGGGTTCTCGCCTGCGCACAAGGCGAGGCAGGAAGCGCGGAACCTCACGGGCATAGTCCTCATAGGCTTTCCCGTAACGTGCGCGGAGTTCCCGCTCCTCAAGAGGCGCGACCACTTGATACAACAGGACGCTGAGAATTGCCAGCGAAAAATACCCCGCAGAACCCGTATAGGCGGCAAAGGCCAGCAAGGCCGCCAAGTACTCGAGATAGCGGGGATGCCGAACGTAGCGATACACGCCGGAACGAATCAAGGCGCTGCTGGGGTGGCTGGGTTTGAGTTCGGGCAGGCCGATCAGGCGGCGGAGACCCAGCTCGCGCGCGACCTGTCGCTCCAGCCAAACCACCAAAAAGCACAGGGCCGCGCCGACGGCCCAACTCCATGCTGAGCGTGGGATGCGTCCGGCGAAGACCCAATGCCGCTCGGCGACGAGCAGCAAGCCAAGCACGCCCCAAACCGGCAGGGCGATCCAGTACGAGCGGGTTCCAACGCGCCGCCAGAAGCCGATCGCCGGGTGGACCAGGAACCAGAAGAAGGGAATGGGAAATATTGCCATCAGAAGGATCAGCGCCAGGAGGTCTACGGCTCGAAGAAACAAATCCCACATAAGGATGTATATTATCCCGAATTGCCGCGCCGACGCGTACAATGACACGGCGCCGGGACGTCAAAATAAGGAGGGCAAGCGATGCAGTATCTGGCATGGGAGAATGTGAAGAAGGAAGAGCTGAATCCCAAGCTGTGGAGGAAGGTCATCTCCGGGGAAAAGGCGATGGTGGCGCAGGTATTTCTGGCTCGCGGTTGCGTTGTGCCGGTCCACCAGCATGAAAGCGAGCAAGTCAGCTACATTATGAAGGGCGCTTTGAAGTTTGAGCTGGAAGGCAAAGAAATCGTGGTCCGCGAAGGCGAGGTTCTGGTGATTCCTTCGAATGTCCCGCACAAGGCAGTGGCCCTGCAAGATACGTTGGACCTCGACGTGTTCAGCCCGATTCGAATCGATTGGCTGACGGGCAAGGATGATTATCTGAGGAAATAGCGGAAAACCTCACTGGACCACATCAAGCGGCAGCCCGTCTTCGAGGGTGTATATGTCTTGCCGAGGATCGCCGAGATCGTCCGCCCATTCAGCAGCGAGGCCGCGCATCCAGGCAGCCCCGGCATCATCCTCTTCCGGCAAGAAGACAACTACGCGCACAGGGCCCGCAGGCACGCCGTCCGGCACTTGCGCTTGCAGGCGATGCTGCTCATCAATACTGCCCAAGAGTTTGATGGCTTTCATAGGACCCTACCTGCTCTAGTATACGGTGGCACGGCCAGAGAGGCAACTTGATTGAAACCACGGCAGCCCGGGCTGGCCCGAGGAGTTGGCGGATGGGGTTGTCTTTCTTGCTTCCGAGCGCGTCGGCTACATCACCGACGTGTCCATTGCCGTGGACGGAGGGTTCGTGAAGGGTGCTTATTGAGAGACCCGTTCACCGAGAAAGAGCGGGAGTACAGGCCTTATAGGCCCGGAGGGCCAACAGAAATTAGCCCAAGGCGTGAGTCGTGGGAACGAAGAGTAACCAGAGGATCTGCTGGCTATCACTTCACCTGGTCGCCCGCGCGCACCTTCACTCCCGCCAATTCCTCCAGAAACGTCATGACGGCGGCGTAATCGAGGTCGCCTTTCCCCTGGGCTTTGGCAGAGCCGTAAACTTCCTTCACGGCTGACGCCGTGGGCATCGGCGTATTCTGCGCATAGGCCGCTTCCATGGCCAGGGTCAAGTCCTTGTGCATCCACTTGAGCGGGAAGTAGGGCGTGAAGTCTCCCCTGAAGATAAAGGGGGCCTTGAAATCCGTAAGGGTCGCGCGAGCCATGCTGGACTGAATGATCTCCATCATGACTTCAGGTTTCACGCCGGCTTTTGTCGCCAGCACAAGGCCTTCGCAAAAGATCTCGACCATGGTGGACTGGATAACGTTCTGGGCCAGTTTGGCCGAGAGGCCTGTGCCATTCACCCCGCAGTAAATATGCTTTTTCCCGAGCGCCTGGAGAACCGGCAGAGCGCGGTCGAGGGTGGCGCGGTCGCCTCCAATCATAAAGGTCAACTCGCCTTTCTCCGCGCCGTGCTTGCTGCCCGTTACGGGCGCGTCCAGCCAACTTGCTCCCTTGCCGGCAGTCAGGCAAGCCATCTTGCGGCTCACGCCGGGGCTGATCGTGCTCGAGTCCACGACAATCGCGCCGGACTTGAGCGTTTCGAGGATGCCGCCTTTGCCCGCAACCACTTCTTCCACGGCGGCACTATCGCTCACAATAATGAAAACGAAATCCGCAAGGCGCGCCGCTTCTGCGGGGGTAGAAGCCACATCCGCGCCGGCGCGCTGCAATGGGGTTGTTTTGGCTGGCGTGCGGTTGTAGACAGTGAGCTTATAGCCCGCCTTCAGAAGGTTCAGGGCCATGGGCTGGCCCATGATTCCGAGGCCGACAAAGCCGATTGATTCGTGCATGGAAAACCTCCAAGCAGTGACAAGTGACGAGCCAAGAAGACAGTCGACAGTCTACAGTTGACAGTTCACAGTCAAGACCTCAATACACTTTGCACATTCGGCTGCAAGCTGTCGACTGTTGACTGTCGACTGTTAACTGTTCCTGTCCCTCGTCACTTCGCTGAAGTCCAGCCAGATTCTTAGGTCGCGAACGTTGTTGTCCGTAAAGCCGGTGTCCAGGGTATCCCCCGTGCTTCGGAAGAAGGAATACGAATCGCTCATGGCCAGATAGGCGGCCGGGTCCAGACCCAGGGCTCCGGCGCGCAAAAGTGTTTGGCCATCGGCAACGGCCCCGCTGGTGGGGCTATTGCCGTCGCGCCCATCGGTGCCGGCACTGAGGACCACGCGCCGCTGGCCGTCGATTTGCTGCGCTGCGAAGAGAACAAACGCCTGGTTTCGGCCGCCCATCCCGGGGCCGACCACCGGACAGGTGATCTCGCCGCCTGCTACCAGGCAGACCGGCTGGCCCGTGTGAGCCTCCTGCAAAGCGTTGAGCGCGGCCAGTTGGGCCTGGGCTGCCTGCTGGTAATCCTCATCCCATCCACTGCGATCCATTTCGGTCGCGAACCCCAACTTCTCCGCGGCGTCCATCGCAACCTCCACGGCGTCGCGGTTAGAAAGCAGGCAGAAGTAACGAGAGTTCTGGAAGCGTTCATCGGCAGGCTTGGGGGTCTCCTCGAGCGCACGCGATTCAAGAAGCTTTTTGACGCTGGGAGGGACCTGCGAAAGTAGACCTTTTTGCTCCGCCAGCGCGAAGGCTTGCTCCACCGTGGACTCGTCGGGCATCGTCGGCCCGGAAGCCACCATGGAAGGGAGGTGGTCCGGAACGTCAGAGATGAAGACGGTGAGCTGCCGGGCCGGGTGCGCGCGCATCGCCAGGCGGCCCCCTTTCACCGCTGAAAGATGCTTGCGCAGGACATTCATCTGTTCGATCGGCAGTCCGCAGGTTACCAGGAGGCGGTTGAAGTCGATGAGGTCGGCCAGGGAAATGGCAGGGTCGAGAGGCAGTTCGAACACCGCCGAGCCCCCGCCCGAAACGAGGAAGATCACAAAATCATCGGGCGTCAGGTCGGACACCAGTTCCAATGCCGCGCGCGCGCCCATCAGGCTTCCTGCGTTGGGATACGGGTGGCCGCCCACAAAGTATTGAAAATGCTCGACTTGCTTGGTTGGATAAGTGGGTGCCACGCACATACCGCTCTCAATCTGCCCGCTAAGGATTTCGTCCAATACTGCGGCCATGCGGTTCGCGGCCTTTCCGAAGGAGACGACGCGCGGCGGGCGCAGAAGGGGATAGGAAACCCCGCCCGCCACCAATGCCCCGCCTTCCCGCTGGAGCTTGGCGAGCATTGCGTAGCGGACGTCGATGGTCGCCAGGGTATCGAGGAAAATCTGCCGGGCCAATAGCTTGCCCTGGGAATAAGCCGGGGCGGCGACCAGCGCGGATTTCGTGGCTTCCGTCATGAGAGTTTTGCGAGGGCGTCCACGCCGGCCTGCGCCACAAGGACATCCTCGTCTTCGGTGCCTGCGCTCACACCGATGCCGCCCACGCATTGCCCTTCCACGAGGAGCGGCAGGCCGCCTCGAATGCAGGTGAGCTTGCCGTCTGTGGCGAGGGACAGCCCCAGCGAAAGGAGAACGCTGGGGTCGGAGGCGTTGGGCGCCGGGCCGGTGGGCGCGCGGCGCAGGGCGGCGGCGCGGGCCTTGGTGAGCGCCACTTCCACGGAAGAAAGCTTGGCCCCGTCCATACGAGCGAAGGCGAGCAGATGGCCGCCTTCGTCCACCACCGCGATGTTCTGAGGCACCTTGATTTCCCCGGCTTTCTTTTCGGCTGCCGCCAGAATGGCAAGAGCTCCATCCAGCGTCAGCCGGAGGTTGTTTCGTGTGAGCATGCCTCCATTATTGGAAAGTGAGGGGAGAAAGGCAAGAGGAACGAATTATGAGTTCTGAGTTCTGAGTTATGGGTTAAGAATGTCAGGCGGCCAATTCCTCAACCGCTCTGGAGGTCAAGAAGCGGCCAGCGCTGCGAACCTTGCAGTAATCACAGCGCAGGATTTGAAGCGCAAAATTCAGAACTCATAACTCATAATTCATAACTCAAACGTTTCGGGGTTTACGAGATTCGGCGGCCTGCGGCCTTCGAGCGCGGCAAGCAAGTTTTCGGCGGCGAGCAGAGCCATCTTCAGGCGCGTCTCCGCGGTGGCGCTGCCCACATGGGGCATCAGTACGACATTGTCGAGCCTCATCAGGTCGGGGTGAACGTGCGGCTCGTGCTCGAAGACATCCAATCCCGCTCCGGCGATTTTTCGCGCCTTGAGCGCTTGGACCAGTGCCTCTTCATCAACCACTTTCCCGCGCGCCGTGTTGATCAGGAAAGCGCCAGGTTTCATCAATGCGAAGTCCTCGGCGCGGATCAGATGCTCCGTTTCGGGCGTGAGGGGGACGTGCAGGCTCAAGAAATCAGATTCGCGAAGCAAGCCGGAGCGATCCACGAATTGTGCCCCCACTTCTTTTTCCAGCACCTCAGGGGCGCGATGGCGCGCGTGGTAGAGGATGCGCATCGAGAAGCCGCGGCCACGGCGGGCCACGGCCTGGGCGATGCGGCCGAAACCGTAAAGTCCCAGCGTTTTGCCGAAGATATCCGCCCCCCAGAGTAATTTCCATTCCCACCGCTGCCAGCGTCCCTCACGGACGAAGCGGTCGCCTTCGGCGAGTCGGCGTGCCGCCGCCATGAGGAGCGCGAAGGCGAGGTCGGCGGTGGTCTCGGTCAGCACGCCGGGAGTGTTTGTGACCACAATCCGCCGCGCCGTGCAGGCAGCGACATCAATGTTGTCGTAACCGACCCCGCAGTTCGCCACCACGCGCAGATGCGGCGCCTGGGCGAGAAGGCCCTCACTGACGCGCGCTCCCACTGCCAGCAAGCCCTCCGCGTCACGGCAGGCCGCTGCCAGTTGCTCCGCTTTCAAAGGAGCATCCTCGGGGTGGACTTGAACGTCACACCTCGCGGCGAGCATCTCGATGACCGGGTTCGGCAGCGGGCGGGTGACGAAGACTTTGGGTTTCATGCGGCGAATCCTAGCCTTGAGGCCGCCCAATCACGTGGGCCGACGCAGAACAATCCGTTGGTGTCCCATTGTGGTTGGCGGTCCAACGATGAGAGTGACGGAGTCGCCAACCTGCAACCGCCCTGGGTCTTTGCACTTCGCGGTGATCTGCACTTCGTACGCGCCCGGACCGTCCTCGTAGTAGATGGTATAAAGTCGATCGATCCCGTCGTCAGACGCGCCCACGACCAACCCTTCAGCCGCCCGGCCGCTGCGCAGTAGCTTGACCTGTGACATGCCCAGTCCAATCCCAACGGCAACGGTGAAGAGTATGTTCCCGACGCTAACCAATCCACTGACGAGCCTCAGCACGTTAGGCCATGGGTTACCAAGCCGCAGCTCAACAACCCCGCCCAAGTAACACATTAGGAAAGCCACCGAGAGCACGGCCCAGATGCGCACTTGTTTTCGGCGCCAGATGAAAATCAGCCTTTCGCGAAATCCCTGCAACAGTGCAGCCTGAGGGTGCCACTTGCCTGAGGGAAATCCGGGTCGCTTTGCCGCACTCTGTGCCGACAAAAACAACATCCTGCGAAGAATATCACCGAGCGTTCAGGAATGCACCCTTGGGGATTTAACCGAGGAGCAAGGTAATGCACTGACGCAACGCCTTGCGCCCCTACCGTTCGCGAACGATCTGGCCTTGCCGTTCCAGAAACTCTTCCACTTGTTTTCGCGTCGGCGCGGAGTCTGCGCCGCCCATGCCCAGTGTGCAAAGCGCGCCGGCGGCATTCGCGAAGCGCGCCGCCTGCTTCAGATCGTCCCCTCGGCATAAGGCCGCGAGGAAGCCCGCAGCGAAGCAGTCGCCGGCGCCGGTGGTGTCGCGGGCATCAACGCGGAATCCTGGCGAGACAAACGAGCCCTCCGGGCCTTCGACGTAACAGCCTGCCGGGCCCAGTTTCACCACGACCGTCTTGGCCCCCAATTCCCGCAGGCATCGCGCGATCCCCGGGGCTTCCCTCTCCCCCGTGAGCTTCAGGCCTTCATCGAGGTTGGGCATGATGATGTCTGTATAAGCGAGCGCCGGGCGAATCAGAGGCAGCCATCGGTCGTGAATATCCCAGCAAGTGTTGAGTGCCGTGAGGCAGTCAAGTTGTTTGGCGCGCATCATGGAGCGCTCGAGCGCCGGGCCATCGAAGGCAGGCAGGGCGAAGGCGCTGGCATAGAAGAAGACTTTCGCGCCCTCAGCCAGTTTCCAGTCCAGATGGCAATCCGCAAACGCCTCGTTCGCGCCGCGGAAGTGCAGGATACGCCGTTCGCCGGAGTCCTGCACCAGGATCACGGATACCGAAGTTTTCGCTCCGCGCAGTGTGACGACGTTCGAGTCGTTGACCCCTTCGGCCCTCAATACGTCGCGGATCATCTGTCCCAGGCGATCGTCGCCGAGCGGGGCAGCGACGGCTACCGAAACGCCCAAGCGCGCCAGGGCGATGCCCGTATTGATGCTGTTGCCTCCCGGGCCGAGCGCGACTTCGTCGAGTCCCTGGTTTTTCCCCGGCGGCGGCAGGCCTTCCACGGGGCGCGCCAGAACGTCGGCTACCGCGTTGCCCACACAAAAAACCTGGCAAGCTGGGTTCATCGAGAGACCGTTTCCCAACCCCGGCCGGTTGCGGAATGACCCGCAATGAGTTCCCATTGGGCAGCCCGGGTCGCCCGAAGATTATACGCGTGCGGGCCGGCTTTTGGACCTGGAGTCAGGAGCGCGAAGTGGTAGCTGCTCCACGACCTCGATGCCGGCGAGGCGGTCGCCCGTCACACTAATGGGGGGTGCAGCGGCCCATATTGACGTAGGAGCGATCTTACGGCTTCGGGCTGGGCGTTTCGAGCCGCCATAAGGACAAATTGGCACCCCAGTTGCTGCGCTTTCTTGACGCTAATTTTCAGCGCGTGGTACTATTTTGAGCTTTTGCGGTGTATTAAAAAGCTCTTCTACTATAGTTCGAGTGAAGTCCTCCCGAAGAAATCGCGTCGGAGATGCCGGCCTGACCCTCCTCGGGGGCGGAAGAAGGAGACTCGGTCGGAGGTTATTTGATGTTCCTTCCTGTGTTCCAATGTATCAGTGTGCTTTTATCGATCCTAGCTGCCCTTTTCTCACTTGAGGTTCTGAAAGCGGACGCGGCTACCCCGGAAAAACACATCATTCGCGACGCCCTTCGTCGATGGGCGGGGGCATCCCTGCCCCACTTGCGATGGGGGGCGGAGAGTGTGCGGTCCTTACGAGGACGAATGATCAAAACCCTCGCAGCGGGGGCCGCCTTGGCGATTCTGGGGGTGACGCCGGCGTTTGCGAAGCCTCCCGAGGCGGCCGCCGGAGAGGCCAATCTCAAGCTCCCGGACTTCTCTCAGGTCAAATTCCTGGGCATCAGCGGCCACTCGCTGCTGATGGTCGGCATTTTGTTCTGCATCTTCGGGCTGCTCTTTGGACTGGCCTCTTACAGTCACCTCAAAAACCTTCCCGTGCACCGCGCCATGGCGGATATCTCCCAATTGATCTGGGAAACCTGCAAGACGTACCTCTTCCAGCAGGGTAAATTCCTCGCCCTGCTCTGGGTCTTCGTCGCGGCCATCATTGTGCTGTACTTCGGCGTCCTGCTCAAATATGAGGCCATGCGGGTTGCGATGATCCTGTTCTTCAGTGTAGTAGGGATCGCGGGGAGCTACGGGGTGGCGTGGTTCGGGATCCGTGTGAACACTTTTGCGAACTCCCGCACGGCCTTTGCCAGCCTGCGCGGCAAAGCGTTTTCCGTTTACGAGATCCCCGTGCGGTCCGGCATGAGCGTCGGCATGATGCTCATCAGCGTCGAACTCCTGATGATGCTCATCATCCTGCTCTTCGTACCGGGAGACTACGCGGGGCCGTGTTTCATCGGGTTCGCCATCGGCGAGTCGCTGGGTGCGGCTGCGCTGCGCATCGCCGGCGGCATCTTTACCAAGATCGCGGACATCGGCTCCGACCTCATGAAGATCATCTTCAAAATCAAGGAGGACGACGCCCGCAACCCGGGCGTGATTGCCGACTGCACGGGAGACAATGCGGGCGATTCGGTGGGGCCGACGGCGGATGGTTTTGAGACTTACGGCGTGACGGGCGTGGCGCTCATCACCTTCATCCTGCTGGGCGTGAAGGACCCTACGATCAAGGTGCAATTGCTCGTCTGGATTTTTGTGATCCGCGTCATGATGCTGGTGGCCGCCGTAGGCGCTTACTTCATCAACCAAATCATCGCCAAGGCGCGGTACGCGAACGCGGAGAAGATGAACTTCGAGACGCCCCTGACCTGGCTGGTCTGGATCACCTCGTTCACTTCCATTGCTCTGACCTACGCGGTCTCCGCCGTCATCATTCCCGACCTGGGTGGAGACCCCTCGTTGTGGTGGAAGCTCTCGACCATCGTTTCCTGCGGGACGCTGGCGGGCGCGCTCATCCCCGAATTGGTGAAGGTTTTCACCTCGACCGAGTCTCGGCACGTCAAGGAGGTTGTGGCCGCAGCTCGAGAAGGCGGGGCGTCGCTTGACATCCTCGCCGGATTCGTCGCGGGCAACTTCTCCGCGTATTACCTGGGACTGGCGGTGATGCTGCTGATGGCCATCGGCTCCTACGTGAGCCTGCAGGGCTTGGGGAGCATTATGCTGGCGGCGCCGGTCTTTGCCTTCGGGTTGGTGGCCTTCGGCTTTCTGGGCATGGGCCCGGTGACGATTGCGGTCGATTCCTACGGCCCCGTGGCGGATAACGCGCAGTCGGTCTACGAACTCTCGCTCATCGAAGAGATTCCGAATGTACGGCAGGAAATCAAAAAGGACTTCGGCTTCGACGCGAATTTCGAGCACGCCAAAGATATGCTGGAGGCCAACGACGGCGCGGGCAACACGTTCAAGGCTACGGCCAAGCCGGTCCTGATCGGCACCGCGGTGGTGGGCGCGACGACCATGATCTTCTCGATCATCATGGCGCTCACCAACGGCCTCACCGAGAATGTAGACAAGCTCTCCCTGCTGCACGCGCCTTTTGTGCTGGGATTGGTCACCGGCGGGGCGGTGATCTATTGGTTCACCGGGGCTTCAACCCAGGCGGTGAGCACCGGCGCGTATCGCGCGGTGGAGTACATCAAAGCGCATATCCAACTCGAGAGCGCCGAAAAGGCCTCCGTCAAGGACAGCAAAAAGGTCGTGGAAATCTGCACGCAATATGCGCAGAAGGGCATGTTGAATATCTTCATCGCGGTTTTCTTCGCCACCCTGACCTTTGCCTTCGTCGATCCCTTCTACTTCATTGGCTACCTGATCTCGATTGCTATCTTCGGCCTCTACCAAGCCATCTTTATGGCGAATGCAGGGGCAGCGTGGGACAACGCGAAGAAGATCGTCGAGGTCGAGCTGAAGGAGAAGGGGACGGAACTTCACGCTGCCACCGTGGTGGGGGACACGGTGGGCGACCCCTTCAAGGACACTTCTTCAGTCTCGCTGAACCCCATCATCAAATTTACGACGCTGTTTGGCCTGCTGGCGGTGGAACTGGCAGTCAAGCTGACGGCAACCAGCGGTGCCCTGCTGTCCCACATCCTGGCGGCCGTATTCTTCGCCGTGTCGTACTACTTCGTGTACCGGTCGTTCTACGGCATGCGCATTGGCGCACGTGGAGGGCGCTGAGGCCCCTCCCAGCGCCCATGGGCGTTCGACCCCGGTCAGCGCACGTTGACCGCGAGGTAGACCCCGCTGCCTGGCTCAAAAATAAGTTGTCAGTTTTCAGTTGTCAGTTGTCAGTGAAGTGGGTTTTCTAGATCGGATCGTATTGTTTCCCGAACTGGGACCTTGCTGAGAAAACAACGCCGGCAGCGAGTGAACCCCATACAACTCACGACTGCTGCCCTCGGCCTACTGCCTACTGCCTACTGCCTACTGCCTACTGCCTACTGTCTTCTGTTCTCCTAGTCTCCCCTCGCCACCGACTTGATCCGCCGGGCCAACCTTTCAATCTTCTCTGACTTCTCCACAACTT
>Ga0209777_10001536_pt1 | contig 32793 bp, 26 predicted proteins | sample FrelakmetHBP12HB_FD_187147 | JGI IMG/M metagenome (GOLD analysis project Ga0209777, IMG submission 187147) | Freshwater lake sediment microbial communities from the University of Notre Dame, USA, for methane emissions studies -HBP12 HB (SPAdes)... | ecosystem: Environmental > Aquatic >... | reverse complement strand
GCTTGACCTCAGACGTCTGGGGTCAAGCTTCACGCCCGTGGAGCCGACCGCGCAGATGATGCGGCCCCAGTTGGGGTCGCCGCCGTGCACCGCGCACTTGACCAGGGGGTAGTCCGCCACGGCCCTGGCCGCTTTGGCGGCATCGGCCCGGTGGGCCGCGCCCTTGACCACGACCTTGAACATCCGGGTGGCACCCTCGGCGTCCAGCGCCATCTGCCGGGCCAGGTCGTCGCAGACCTCGGTCAGGGCCGCGGCAAATCGTGCATAGTGGAGACCGCGTGACACGATCGGCCGGTTGCCCGCCTGGCCTGAGGCCAGGAGGATCGCCGTGTCATTGGTGCTCTGGTGGCCGTCTACGGTCAGCTTGTTGAGGGATTGCCCGATGGCCTCTCTGAGGGCCCTGGCCAGCAGGGGCCTGCGGAGGACCGCATCGGTGGTGACAAAGCACAGGGTCGTGGCCAGGTTAGGACCGATCATGCCTGAACCCTTGGCCGTACCGGCGATCGTCACCTTCGTGCCGGAGATCTCCAGACGCCGCACGGCCTGTTTGGGGCGGGTATCGGTGGTCATGATGGCCGTGGCGAAGTCCAGCCCCGCTGAGGCGGAGGATGAGAGCCGCTCCACAGCCGTGGCGATGCCCGCCGTCACCTTGTCCATGGCCAGGGGCTCGCCGATGATCCCGGTGGAGGCCACCAGGACCTGACGGGGGTCTGCCTGAACGGACTCGGCGGTCAGGCGGCACATCTGAACGGCATCGGCCAGGCCCCGCCTTCCCGTGCAGGCGTTGGCATTGCCTGAGTTGGCGACCACGGCAAAGACCCTCCGGCTTCCGGTGTGCCTCTGGCTGATCTGCACGGCGGCGGAGGTGATCTGGTTGGTCGTGAACAGGGCCGCGGCCTGGGCCCCTGTGGGACAGACGAGCAGGCCCAGATCGGGCTTGCCCGATCTCTTGATCCCGCATCGAACGCCGGCTGCCAGGAAACCTCTGGGGGCCGTGATCGTGTTGTTGGTCATGGGGTATCCTTTCACCTGACAAAGACTAGAGACTGCGGGTGTCGAGGGATCGCGGGTCGTCGAGGTCCCCGGGTCCGTTGGTGAGCCTGCCTGCCATGGCCATCTCCCTGAAGCCGGCCATCGGATCGTAGAACTCCTGGCGGAGGTCTATGGTGTGTAGGATCATCCCGGGTCGGTTGCGCCGCAGTTCGGAGACGATCTTCCCGTCGGGCCGGATGAGACACGAGGCATACGGCGAATAGGGGCCGCTGGAGTTGGACAGACTGACCCAGAAGGCGTTGCACGCAGCGTGGGCCTGCATGGTCTGTCGCATGATGTCACCATGGATGCTGGGACCCTCCTGCCTGGCGTTGTAGAACGATTGAAAGAGACACCGCACGCCCTGCCTGGCCAGCGGCCGATACAACTCCGGGAATCGCAGGTCAAAACAGATCAGGACCGAGCAGGGCACGCCGCGGATCACGAAGAACTCGAAGTGATGGCCCGGCGTGTAGTGCTCCAGCTCTGACTTCAGACAGAACCGCTTGTCATAGCGACCGGCCAACCGGCCGTCAGGACCGATGAGGTACAGGCAGTTGTGGGGCCTGCCGGTGGTGCTGAGCCGGTGGGCGCTGCCGAGGATCACCCAGATCCGCCGGTCGGCCGCCAGTGCGCAGATCCGCTCCGTCTCCGATCGAAGGGCGTCCCAGTCGAAGCCCTGGAAGCCGGGCAGGTCCACGCCCGGATAGCCGGTCAGGGCCGCCTCAGGGAAGTGAACCACGTCGGCCCCTGCGTCTGCGGCCCGGACGATGCCCTGATGGATCCACCGGGCGTTGCGCCGGACCTGGCCGCTGACGGCAAACTGGCAGGTCGCAATCGTGATCTGGCCTGGGTCCATCCCTCGGCTCCTACTCAAGCCCCAGTGACTCGTCGAACCCCGCCAGGATATTCAGGTTCTGGATGGCCTGGCCCGCCGCGCCCTTGACCAGGTTGTCGATGGCGGAGAAGACCACGACCCGATCCTTGACCACCGTGGGAAACAGATGGCAGTAGTTGGTCCGGGCCACGTCCTTGAGGTTGGGGCTTGTCTTGCAGACCTGGACGAACCGCTCGCCGTGGTAGAAGTCCTGGTACAGCTTCAGGATCGACTTGGCGTCGACGGTCTTCCTGGGCTCCATATACACCGTGGAGAGGATCCCTCGGTCAAAGGGCCCGGCGTGCGGCTGGAACAGGATCGTCACGCTGCGGCCGGCCACGTCACTGGCGATCTGCTCCATCTCCGGCGTGTGGCGATGGGTGCCGATGCCGTAGGCGAAGAGGTTCTCGTTCATGTTGGGGAAGTGGAACTTCGGCGAGGGGTTCTTGCCCCCGCCCGAGACGCCCGTGACCGAGTTGACGATCAGGCCCTTGGTGGTATCGATCCAACCCTCTCTGAGCACCGGGGCGGCCGCCAGCAGGGCTGCAGTCGGGAAGCACCCGGGGTTGGCGATGAGGTCCTTGCCTCGAATCTGCTCGCGAAACAGCTCCGGCAATCCATACGCCGCCCTCTTGAGGTTCTCGGTGTCCGTGTGGGGCTGGTAGTGCTTCTCGTACACGGCCACGTCCCGGATGCGATAGTCTGCGCTGAAGTCCACCACCTTGAGGCCCGCCTGCAACAACTTGGGCACGTAGCCCATGGAGACCTTGTGGGGCAGACAACACAGGGCCACGTCCGCCCGCTTGGCGAGCTTGTCGAGGTCGAGGGGCTCGATCGCCAGGTCGCACCGGCCCTTGAACTGGCCGAAGACATCGGGCACCGGGCCGCATTCCTCAGGCAACGCGGTCAGATAGGTCAGCCTGGCCTTGGGATGGCGCAAGAGGATCTCGATCGAATCCGCTCCCGTGTATCCACTGGCGCCGATGATCGCCACCTTCACCATATCCGGCTCCTAAAAAAAAAGCCGCCGTAAACCGCGGCGGCTATGGATGCTGCAAAAGGCCACCTGTCAACGCTTGGAGAACTGGAACCGCCTCCTGGCCTTCTTCTGGCCCGGCTTCTTGCGCTCGACCATCCTTGGGTCGCGGGTCAGGTAGCCACCATCCCGCAAGGACGGCAGGTGGTTTGCGTCGTAGTTCTTCAGGGCCCTGGCGATCCCCAGCATGGATGCCCCGGCCTGACCGGTCGTGCCCCCGCCCCGGACGTTGATGAAGACGTCAAACTGCTTCTCCGCCTGCACGGCCTTCAAGGGTCCCACAACCGAAAGCCGGTCCTGGTCCCGTCTGAAGTACTCGTCGAGTGCCTTCTTGTTGATGATGCACTTGCCGTCGCCCGGCCGGATTCGGACCCTGGCCACGGAGCACTTTCGGCGTCCGGTTCCCCACCAATAGCCACCCTTGTCAGGGCCTTTCTTGCTGGGTTGAGCCGCCACCGGGGCAGCGATTGGGATCGAACCGATATTGAGTGTTTCTGCCATCTGTCACCCTTAGTTTCGCGATTGGACCAAGTCGATCTTGACGGGCATCTGGGCCTGGTGCTGGTGCTCCGGGCCCCGATACACCTTGAGTTTCTTGAGCATGCGCCGGGCCAGCCCGGTCGTAGGCAACATCCGCCTGACCGCCACCTCCACCAGCCTCTCCGGCTTGGTCCGAATCATCTCGGCGTAGCTGACGGCCTTGTGCCCGCCCGGGTAGCGGCTGTACGACTCAAACATCTTCTGCTCGGCCTTCTTGCCGGTCAGCCTGATCTTGTCGGCGTTGATGACCACCACAAAGTCCCCCGTATCCACGTGCGGTGTATAGCAGGTCTTGTGCTTGCCCATCAGGATGGGGGCGATCCGGGCGGCCATCCGGCCCAGCACCAGGCCGTCGGCGTCCACCAGGAACCACTTGTGCTCCACCTGATTCTTCTTTGCCATGAAGCTCGTCATACGCACACTCTCTTTCAGGTTGCGGAAAAATCAGTATTCTAAGAAAAACCGACCGCTTGTCAAACCCTTTCTCTCCAGGTTGCCAAGAAAACTCCGGTCCTGGGTACCCGCCCAAGCGGCACGGGGGCAGACCGCCGGCTACCTCGGCTTGATGACGGTCTGTTCGGTAAAGCTTTGTCCGGTAAGGCCATCCGTGAAAAAGATCTTGACCGTCAACGGCCTGTCGTCCGGCGTGCCCGGGGGCCTGTCGAACACCAGACGGTAGTTGATGGTCACCAGGGTGGCAAACCACATCCTGTGCAATTCCTGAGGCGCGACGTGCCAGGTCCCCAGCAATGCCCGGTTGGGATCCGCAGACAGGTCCCACAACTGGACGTCCAAGGCTCCAGAGGCCTTGACCACGTCCCCGACCTCGTCGACCGGCTGCACGTATACGATGAGCTTCTCCCTGGTGCCGTCCTTGTCCTTGTCGTAGAGGCCCGTGTATGGGGTGAGCCGGACCTGCTGGAGTCGGTAGAGGGCCCTTACGCCGGTCTCGATGGGCACGCTGGACGCGGTCTGAAGCCGGCCTTTCAGGGTCTGGTTCTCCGTGCGCAGCAGCACTATCTGGTCCTGGAGCTGCTGGATCCGTGACGTCAGCGGCAGGGTCGCCGAAGAGGACCCACCGCTCGACAGTCCCTGGCAGCCCCCAGATGCTACCAGGAGACCCAAGACCAGGACCGGACCCGCCCAATCCCTATTGCCGCTGGTCGGCCCGCCCCGAGTCCTTGACGATCTCCGGGGCCTTCTGCAGAATCCTATCGGCCAACCCATATTGAATGGCCTCCTCGGAATCCAGCCACAGATTCCGGTCACAGTCCTTCTCGATCTTCTGGGGGCTCTGCCCCGTGTGTTTGGCGAGGATATCATACAGCCGGGCCCGCAGACGCAGGATCTCCTGGGCCTCGATCTCCAGGTCCGTGGCCTGTCCATGCAGGACCCCCGAGATCATCGGCTGGTGGAGCAGGACCCGTCCGCTGGGCAGCACGTATCGCTTGCCGGCCATGCCGCCGGCCAGCAGCACGGCCCCCATGCTGGCTGCCTGGCCGACGCAGTACGTGGCCACAGGACACCGGATGAACTGCATGGTGTCGTAGATGGCCAGGCCTGCGGAGATCGAGCCGCCGGGTGAGTTGATGTAGAAGTGGATATCGGCCTTGCTGTCCTCGTTGCTCAGGAACAGCATCTGGGCCACCACCACGTTGGCCGAGCCGTCGTCCACCACGCCGCCCAGGAACACGATGCGATCCCGCAGCAGTCTGGAAAAGATGTCATAGGCCCGCTCGGTGCGGCCGGTCTGTTCGATGACGATCGGTATCAGGTGTTCGTTCAACGCCATGTGAGTCCTTGTGCCTCCCTGCGGCCTTTTCGTTCTACTGGGCCTTCTTTTCTTCGGACTTCTTGGGTTCCTCGTGCAAGACCTCGTCGATCAGACCGTAGGCCTTGGCCTCGTCCGCACTCATGTACCGGTCCCGTTCGGTCTCGAGGGCGATCTTCTCAATGGGCTGGCCGGTATGCCGGGACAGGACCTCGTTGATCATCGATCGGGCCTTGATGATCTCCTCGGCCTGGATCTTGATGTCCGCCGCCGGCCCCGTTACTCCGCCCCAGGGCTGATGGAGCATGACCTTGGCGTGGGGCAGGGCAAACCGCCCCCCCTTTCTGCCGGCGGCCAGGATCACGGCCCCGCCGGATTCCGCTCGGCCGATGCAATAGGTGGCCACGGGCGAACCGATGAATTGCATGGTGTCGTAGATGGCCATGGTGTCGTCCACGCTGCCGCCGGGCGAGTTGACGTACAGGCTGATCTCGCTCTTTCGCTTGAGGTTATCGAGGTACAGCATCTTCATGATCACCTCGGCCGCCCTGGCGTAGTCGATCTCGCCGACCAGAAACACGATGCGGTTATCCAACAGCATATCGTCCAGACTCATCTGGCGATAGCGGTGGTATTGATCGCTGTACTGGCTGTAGATCTCCAGGGGGTGAAACGCCTCCCGGCCTGCACTGTCCGTGGTCATTCGATCCTTCCTTCCTTTACGGAGCCGACGCCTACGACTCCTTCTTCGACGACTTCTTGGCGGTCTTCTTGGCGGTCCCCTTGGCCTTGGCCGTCTCGTCAGGGTCGGCCAACGTCGGGGCCGCCGGAGCCTCGGCGATCTTGGCCGATTCCAACAGCTTGGAGATGCACATGCCCTGGCGGACCTCCAGCCTGAACTGGGCCAGGGACCCGTCCCGCTCCATCTGTTCCTTGAGCCGCTCCGGCCGCTGTCCTCGCTGGACGGCCAGTTGGGCGATGTGGCCGTTGACCTCTTCCTCGGTGACCTCGATACCCAGTTTGTCGCAGACCTTGTCGGTCACAAAGAAGGTCTTGAGCTGTTCCTTGGCCTGTTCCTCGGAACTGGCCCGCAGGGTCTCCATGTGCTCCTCGATCTGCTGACGCGACAGGCCCTGGGACAGGAGTCGCACGTACTGACGCTGCAGGACCGTGGTTGCCTGCTGTGCCACCACGTCCACAGGCAGGTCAAAAGTGGCGTTGTCCAGTAGATACTTGGTGATCTGGTCGGCCATGTCTGAACGGACCTGGGCCTCCAGCCGGTGCTGCAGGACCTCTTGCAGCTTGGTGCGGAGTTGATCTTGCGTGTCCGCCCCATAACGATCGAGGAAGCCCTGGTCCAGATCGGCGGGCTGGAGGACCTTGACCTCTTTGACGTCCACGTGGATGTCGACCTTCTTGCCGCGGTACTCCTGCCTGAAGTAGGTCTTGGGGACATCGACCGTGGTGTCTTTCGAGTCGCCCGGCTTGACTCCGATCAGCCATTCATCGAGCTTCTCCACCGGGATGGCCGCCACAAATCCGTGGGGCCGCACGTAGATCTCCAGGTTGTTTGCCTGCTCCGACTCATCGACGCCCTCGACCTTCAGAACGACGTCGGCCACGACCTGATCATCGGCCTGGCATGCCTGGCCCTCCTGTCGGGGAGTCCAGACCCCGGAGAGTCTCCTCAACTCGATCAGCTCCGCATCCACCTGGCCATCGGTCACCTCAGATCTACCCCGCGTGACTGGAATACCCTCCAGCGACGGCAGCTCGAACTCCGGCCAGACCTCGACCTCGAACTGGAATTTCATGGGACCTTCGGCGGGAAGTTCGACGTGCTCGTAGTCGATCTCCGGGTCGCCCAGTACGGCCAGCTTGTTCTCCTTCAGGGCCGCATCGCTGGCATCGGCCAGGAGCTTCAGTTTGACTTGGTCGGTCGTCTCCTTGCCAAATCTCTTCTCCAGCAGACGCCGAGGGGCCCTGCCCTTGCGAAAGCCTGGGACCATCGCCTCTCGCCGCAGGGTACTGTATTGTTGGTCCATCTCCCTGTGAATCGACTTCTGCGGAACCTCGATGCTCACTCGCTTCTTGCAGGGTCCGATGTCCTCGATGGTTACGGTATTCTGGGGGGCGGTGGGTTCTTGAGCTTCGGCCATGGGCATGCTCCTTACTGTGTTTCACCCGGTTCCATCAAACAAACAAAAAAGCCCTTAGGGCAGCATTCCCCTGGTCGGGCATAGACCGCTCACTTACCCTTGGGCAAGTCCTGCATATCGGCGACCCACGCCAGACTACGATCTAGCCGGTACCTCACCGATACTATATAGGTTCCGTTGGCGTCTCTCCGACGCCATCGGGGCCCATCCATGGGCGAGCTTCCGAAAGCGGGTGATCGGGCTTGAACCGACGACATTCACGTTGGCAACGTGACGCTCTACCACTGAGCTACACCCGCAGGTCATGCGGCTGAAGCCGCCCTTCATTCAGGTTGAATGAATTATAGATCTTCTCCACCTGCCTGCAAGCCGTTTTTTTTGAAATCTGGCAGGTGAAAGGCCGCCTTCGCCTGCCACGGCGGCCCGGCCTGGTGTAGGTCGGGCCTTGGGCCCAGGCTGCGGGCCCGTCACTTGCGGCGCATGACGCTGGTGATCAGGATGTCCTTCTGCCCTTCGAATCGCCTGCCGGACTGGAGCCATCCCCGGACGGTCACCGTCGCCCGGCCGTACCCCTCGACTGACGCCAGGAGCTGGGTGGTGTCAAAGAACGCCCGGATCTTGACCTTCCCGTCGTATCCATAGACGATCTGGCTGGTGGTCTTGGCTCCACCCGGATCCAAGACCAGCTTCTCGTTGGCGTTGACGTCCTGGCGTTTAACCGAGGCAGGCAGGGTGAGAACCGCCTGCAATTGGCTTGAGCAACCCTTGCACACCGCCTCGCTGTAGAGCAACTCCAGGTTCGACACCTGCAGGACAATCTCGCCTGTGAGGAACTGCGCAGAGGCCTGCACAGGGGGCGTCTCATCGCTGTCTGCGACGACCGTGTTGGTCACGGTCTGCTGCAGGGCGGCAGTCCCCTTGACCCTTACCACCAATTCGGTACAGACCCGCTCCCCGGGCACCAGCGACGACATCGCCCAGGTGCAGGTTCCCAAGTTGGCATCGTAGACTCCGCCGGAACCCGTTGAGACAAAGTCCACCTCGGTAGGCAGGACGTCGACCACGGAGACGTTGTGTGTCACGAAATTGCTGTCGTTGTTGTCCACGCAGATCTGATAGGTCACCGTCTCTCCGACGCCCGCCAGGACTGTCCCGCCGTCCGGGTTGACCGGAGATACGATCGTCTTGCTGACGGTCAGCGGGCCCTGCTTGATCAAGACCTCGGCCTTGGCCGTTGTCGGCGGGGTCCAAAGATCGTTGATCCAGACCGAGTTGGTGATGATCGTGCCGGCCGCCACGTTCTCATGCACCCATACGGTCACCCAGAAGTGGGTCTCGGTACCCGGATCGAAGGTCGCATAGACGCGGTAGTACGCGTGGAGATTCGGGTCATAGTAGCCCACCCCATCGTCACCGTCGACACTCACGAAGTCAACCTCCTCGGGCAAGGTGTCCACCACGATCGCCTCCGGAATGGGGTACGTGTTGTCCGGGTTGGCGATAGAGACCTCATAGGTCAGGGAACTGCCCGCGTCAATGTAGACGAGGTCCCCGACGACCACGTGGTTGGGATCATCGACCACCTGCTTGGTGAGATGAAGGGGCGCATACGCGACTGTCACATCCGTGGCAGCGGTGTTGGGGTCGGCCTCGTTGCTCGAGATCGTCACCAGGCTGGTCATCGTCGTGCCAGGCAGGGCCTCTTCCTTGACCTGCACGACCAGATTGAAACACGCCGTGGTGTTGGGTTCCAGGGTGCCGCGGTTGTAGACGAAGGCATGGGTCGCTGGATCGTAGGCCCCCGCGATCTCCGCAAGACCCTCCACCCGGACGAAGTTGACCTCCGCCGGCAGTTGGTCCTCGACTACCACACCCGTGAGCGTATGGAGGTCGGCCCGGCTGTCCAGACAGACCTCATAGGTCACGAGGTCCCCGGGCTGGGCATAGGCCACCCCTCCGACCTCCGAGATCCCGGCGGTCGGATGGTTCGTGACCCCCGGAGGGGTCCACGACAGAGAGACAACCAACCCGGTTGGGTTGCCGCCCAGGTGGAGGCTCTGCATCAGCGAGAGGGTCGGACTGTACACCTTGAGACAGCCGCCCCCGGACGCGTTGTCCTCTCCCGTCGTCACATATACAAGCCCGGTCTCATTGTCCACCGCTACACCGGCCACGCCGGCTCCGGGACTGACCTGCACCGACCTCTCCTGGCCCGAGGTCAGGTCATACCGGACCAGATCCAGATCCCCCGTGTACCCGCCGCCGGTGTAGATCACCTGTCTATTGAAGTCCACCGCTATGCTGGTTGCCGGATGGCTGAGTTGGAGGGTCTTCACCAAGGACCAATTGGAGGTCTGAAACACCCGGACCGGATCGTTCAGACAGGCCACGTAGAGTAGATCACGGGTCTCATCAAGGGCGATGCCCTGGCACCACGCGTTTGCCAGCGTTGCGGGGGAGTCCTTCTTCTCCGTCAGGGAGGTCGTTGAGGAGGCCCAGTCGAACTCGAACAGACTATCCTTGTACCGTTCGGCACAGTACAGCGACTTCTTGTCGTGATCGTAGCTGAGTCGTGCCAGTTCACAGGAAGACTTGGCCAGGCCCGATCCAGCGACCGTCAAGGTCTTCGCGTCGACAACGGTCACGAAGCTCCTGCATCCAACAAAGAGGAAGTCGTTCTTGGAGTCCAGGGCTATCCCCATCGCCACCTGGCCAGACGGGAAGATGAGGGACTCGCCTTCGAATGCGATCTCCCCCGACCTCTGCTTGAAAGCCAGCAGCCCGGACTCCTGGATGTCGTAGACAAGCAACTTCCCGGGTTCGGCCCCAAGGCCCCCCAGGACATAGAGCGACTTGGCGGATGCAGGGTCAACCGAGCCAACGGCCACGGCTGCGGCCAGCCAAGCCAAGGCAGGCAGCACTACTCGATCGGTATTTGTCATACGGCGACACATGGCCCAACCTCATACAGCGTTCCCTTTGGATATCGCGACGTCAGTTTCTCTTTCGGCCAGAACCGGCAGGCATTTAACCCGCTTATCAGACCGAGACCCAAACTCCAAAAGGGCATCAAGGGAGACAGACACCCGTAGGTCCAAATCAGACACCTGCAAGGTCCTGAAACAAAGGATATAGAATCTGAGACGAGATGTCAATATACCGCATTCTAACCAAAATGCCCATATTCACATAGATTGGTGCAAGACAACTGGTACGATGGGTTGGATCAGCGATGTCATGGCCCTGATGCCCGCCCTTACGCCCTCCTGCGTGTGTTCATCTGGGGCCACAAATGTGCCATATACCCCATTTTTACTATGGCAGTCTCACATGAGGTGGCAGGATCAGCCGATAGATGTAAAAGGACCATTGTGTCGGGTGAGTGCCAACAGGGCAAATCAGGTGATTTCAATGACGAGTGAAAGGAGTAGCCTATGACGACTAGCAGACGATGGATCATTGGGGTTGTCTCCCTGGTCTGCCTGTGCGGAGGAACAGCCACGGCCCTGGCCCCGTTTGGAGCGCCGCGGGCCATGATTGGAGCCGGGAAACTGGCCGTCGGTGTTGACTACTGTTACCAGACCATGGACATGCAGAGCTCTGGCACCTATCGGGAGGGGTATGCCTCAGGCGAGTCCTATATATGGTACTGCAAACACAACCAGTTCGATTTGAAGGAGCTGAAATCCAATCTGATCTTCGGGAAGATCGGGTATGGCCTCCGAGATACGTGGGATATCTTCGCCCGCGTGGGCGTCAGCGACCTCAAGGGCGACCTGGACGTAACGTCTGTCAATAGCAGCGGCCTTGCTGCCACGGATTTCTTCCAGGGCGGCGAGCAATTCTCGCTCGATGGCAGCTTCGCACTGGCCTGGGGCGCGGGTTCGCGAATGACCTTCGCCGAGACGGGCGACATCGCCTGGGGCACGGTCTTCCAGATGACGTGGCTGAATCCGAAGGAGTCGGAGTCTTCCTGGACCGACCCGGAGGACTCTAACATAAAGATCAACCCAAAGATCGACCTCCAATACTGGGAGGTCCAGTTGGCTGCAGGCCCAACGCTGAATCTCGGCAAGCTCTGGGTCTACGGAGGGCCGTTCCTGTACTTTGCCAAGGGGAACCTGGACGTCACGGGAACCTGGTCCGATGCGGGCCTCGAAGGCCCGATCGAGGCACATCATGACCTTCGCGAGGACTCGAACTTCGGTGGCTATGGCGGCGTGCAGTGGAGTCTTGCCGAGAACCTGGCCTTCTACGCCGAGGGTCATCTCACGGGAGACGGCTGGGCGGTTGGTGCAGGTGGGGCCTGGAGACTGAACTGACAATGTCCTTCGGGCATTGGCCACGGACTACACCGAAGGCGGCGCACCCGTGGCAGGCCCCTTCGGATCAGGCTCAACGGTTATCACGTGTCTGAGCCGGATATCCTGGCTGGAGGCCCCGACCTGGATCTCGAACTGGCCCGGGGCCACCGCAAAGGCCTTCGTGCCCGCGTCATAGGAGCTCAGGTCCTCCTCCGTGCACAGCGTCATGCGGATCTGCCGGACCTCTCCCGGCCCAAAGGCAATCCGCTGGAAGGCCCGCAGTTGTTTGACTGGCATGGGCGGGGATGATTCGACGTCACGCACGTAGACCTGAACGACCTCCTCTCCACGGCAGTTGCCCGTGTTGGTCACCTTGAAGGTCACCCCGATGGATGCCTTGCCGCGGATCTTCGACGGGCTGACCTTCAGATCCGTGTACTGGAAGCGAGTGAAGCTCAGGCCGTGGCCAAAGGGATACAGAGGCTCCCCGCGGAAGTAGCGATAGGTCTTGCCTTCCATGCAGTAGTCATTGAAGTCGCCGGGCTGCTCGACGGACCTGTAGAAGGTGACGGGCAGGCGACCGGCCGGGCTGTAGTCGCCAAACAGGACGTCTGCCACCGCGTTGCCCCCTTGCTGGCCCGGGTACCATGCCTGGAGGATGGCAGGGAGGTTCTCGGCCTCCCACGTGACGGCCACGCCGCCCCCGCTCATCAGTACCAGGACCACGGGCTTGCCGGTCTGCTGCATCGCCTTCAACAGCCGCCTTTGGGTCTCCGGCAACTGGATGTCGGTCCGATCGCCGCCTTTGAACCCGGGATACGGCACATACATCTCCTCGCCTTCGACCGTGGGGCTCAGGCCGCCCACAAAGACCGCGACGTCGGCCCTTCGGGTGTATTCCACGGCCTCTGCAAAGGAATCTTGAGTACTCGGAGGGACCTTCCGGGGTCCGGCCCCAGGGCCCGAGGAACCCTCAGAGTACCCCTCAACCAGGTCACATCCCACGGCATAGAGCACCTCGGTATGGGCGCTGACGTGTGACTTGACGCCGTCCAGCACCGTGACCGGATGGGAGGCCGTTCCCTCGTAGTTGCCGTGCAGCACCCGGACGTTGTGGGCATTGGGACCGATGACGGCGATGATCCGGAGGTCCTTGCGGAGCGGCAGGGTGTGCTCGGCGTTCTTGAGCAACACCATCGACTCCTGGGCCATCTTCCGGGCGAGGGCGTCGTGCCTGGGAGAATCGTTGACGCTCATCGGGATCCGGGCATAGGGCACCTGCTCCGGCGGGTCGAACATCCCCAGGCGCATACGGGCCATGAAGAGCCGCTTGGCCGCCGTGTCGATCTCATCCTCGGTGACCAGACCCTCCTTCACCGCCTTTGCCAGGGAGGCGTAGGTCTGGCCGCACTCCAGGTCACAGCCCCGACGGACGGCCAAGGCCGCGGCCTCTTCGGCCGTGGGGACGATCTTGTGGGTCATGTAGATGTCGTCCACGGCCCCGCAGTCCGACACCACGTAGCCGTCAAACCCCCACTGGCCCCTGAGGATCTCCCCCAGCAGACGCTCGTGGGCCGAGGCGGACTGGCCGTTGACGCGGTTGTACGCCCCCATCACCGAGCCCGCCTTGGCCTTGACGATCAGGTCGCGAAAGGCCGCCAGATAGGTCTCATACAAGTCCCGGTCGCTCACCGCCGCGTCGAACCGGTGGCGGTCCGCCTCCGGGCCGCTGTGCACCGCGAAGTGCTTGGCCGTGGCCACGGCCTTCAGGTACTTGGGGTCGTCACCCTGCAGACCCTTGACGAACTGGATGCCCATCTGGCCCGTCAGGTAAGGGTCTTCGCCGTAGGTCTCCTGGCCTCGCCCCCATCGTGGGTCCCTGAAGATGTTGATGTTCGGGGTCCAGAAGGTCAGGCCGAAGTACTGGGCGCTGTCTCCATTGTGTGCCCGCACGTACTCCTGGTGTTTGGCCCGGGCCTCGTCGCTGATGGCGGTGGCCACCTGCAGCATCAGGTCCCGGTCAAAGGACGCGGCCATGCCGATCGCCTGCGGGAAGACCGTGGCCACGCCGGCCCTGCCCACGCCGTGCAGGCACTCGTTCCACCAGTTGTATCGCGGTATTCCCAGCCGCTCGATGGCGGGGGCCTCGTGGACCATCTGTGAGACCTTCTCCTCCAGCGTCATCCGGGACACCAGATCCTCCGCCCGGGTCCGGAAGTCGAGCTTGAGATTGAGGTAGGTGGGGACTGCCTCTTTTGCCTGGGTCCCCTGCGGGGCCTTCTGAGGTGACAGGTCACTGCATCCCAAGAATCCTGCTGCTACACCTGCCAGGACCAGCGACATCCAGCATGACGCAGACCTCATGACGATCTCCTTTCCAATCCAACGGGAACCATGATAGCCCAGGGCAAGGCCACCCTTAAGTAGGACCCGTCAGGAAATAGCTGACCCAAATCTGAGCGGCCAATACATCACCTATTCCCTGACGGGTCCTTAACATCGCAGAGAATGATACTCCTTCAAGCCTCTCGACACAAGGAGCCGAAAGACCAGGCTCCGCCAAACGACAGAGATAAGCCGCAGATGCAGTACAGATGGCCTGCGCTGGATCGAAAGTCTGGGCTTGTGCTGAGGTCCGCCGTGGCCCTCCCCAGTCCCTTCGAGGGAGGGCCACGGCTATCTCGCCAAGTTCCCTTCTGTCCCGGCCCTACAACGCGGCCGCCACGCAACGACGGCGTGACATCCGCGTTGCTTGGGCCTACTCTTGACTCGCCTTAGGCTTCTCCTCCAGATGGGTCGCACCCGAGCGCATGCTCGGAATGGACACCGGGCAGGGGCCAGGCAAAGCGGATGCCAAACCCGCGTGCTGTCCACAGGCGGCAAAGGGCTTGAGGACGGGAGAACCTCTGACCGGGCCAGCGGGTTTGGCGGCCGCGTTGCAGGACCCGGTGAACGCGGGCTCTGCCTTGCCTGTGCGGCCAAGTCATCGCCTCCCTCGATGGCCCCTGGGAGGCGATGACGGAGCCTCGAAGAAGACAGAGGCCTGTCCCTGTCAGGCACGCACTGGCGGCGACAGCCTACTACCTTTGGTTCCGGCCGAGGGCGCAGCCCAAGGCCGGGCTGTGTCCATGTGTGTGCATCGGTGGTTTAAGATACTTCTGTCACCCCAACTACCTGTACGGCAATCTGAAGCCGTTATTCCCTGGAATTCCTGGCCCATCCCATTGACCCTCCACGGGCCAGATCGCTATGATGATAGCAGTATTTGGGAGAAACTATGCGGATTGTCTTTGGACAGACGGAGATTGGATCGACTCTCCTGAGGGAGGATCAAGGCTGGTTTCTCCGGAGCTAAAGGTGTTAATCTAAAACGTGTAGAATATCCCAGGATTTTGGATTTAGAATGGATTCGAACCATTGGTTGTTCAGAGGAGTATCGAGGGTACTTCACGAGAGGCAGGGCGGCCAGCTTATGCCAAAGATCACAAGTCCCTTCGTCTATACACCCCATTTTGATGAAGGATTCCATCTTGATGATGGCGCGACATTTGACGGCGGAGAAGAGAATGCCGTGATTCGTCACCAACTTGATCAGGCCGGATTCCCGACCTCTGGTGTGTCCACCACGCCCCATCTTCACCGTGCCCAGTTCTATGCCACATCTCGCCAGGTAGATGGAATTGTCTATAGGATAGACAGAACACTGCTGGCCGCGCATGGCGTGTTAGAATATGTTGTGGCCCAGTATGTTCGTCTTCCTAGCGTGCCAGAGGACGACGAAGTCATTCTGGTTGCGCACGACAATGGCCCGATACCACTTGAGGTTGTGGCGGATATCTTGACGGTCAGACGGGGATAGCCCAGACCCTGAGCGACTACATCGGGCAGCAGGTTTGGGCATGATAGGCTGCGCAGTTGTGGAGAACAAGACCGTGGGTGCGGCAAGAGATCAGTGGGAAAAGGAGATGTCGCGTGGATACCGTAGAGCAGGCGACAAATCGGTCTGTGCCGCCTGTTTCGGTGACTATGCGATCAAGCGATTCGTCCATGAGAACGCAGTGTCAAGTCGTTGCGACTACTGTGGTCGCACCTTTGAGAAGCCGGCTGCCGCTGAGATTGGCCGTGTGATCGGTTTCATAGTCGAAGGAATAGAGGAGGAATGGGCTGACCCACTAGACGATGGTGTCAGTTGGGAATCACTCGAGGGAGGATGGCAGTCACGCGTGTATGACACGGCGGAGTTATTCAATGATTTGCAGTACGACCTGGGCATTCGTACGGACGGTCTTCTCGAAGAAATCATCGAGGCGTTTGACGACAAACAATGGTGCCAGAAGGATCATCTTCGCATGCCGCCTGGGGAAGCTATAATCTACGCTTGGAACAGGTTCTCGCATGCGGTGAAGCATGAAACTCGATACATGTTCTTCAAACCGACTGAGAGAGAGAATCTTGGCCATCCGGATGACATTCCCCCCGTGGCGATGCTAGAGACGCTAGGTGGGAGTATTCTCGATGCAGGTCTATTGAAAGACCTCTGTGTAGGAACGAGATTCTTTCGCGCGAGGGTTCACAAGAAAGGCGAGAGCTGTGAGACTGGACGTGAGCTGGGTTCACCCCTACCGGAACAGGCGAAGTACTCCAACCGCATGAGCCCTGCCGGAATTCCATTTTTCTATGGCGCAGGCGACCGAAAGACAGCTATCATTGAGACGTATGACACCCGAAAACACAGCGGCAAAATAGTCACAGTAGGGACATTTGTCACGGCGAAACAATTGTCGGTCCTCGACCTATCCCAGATTCCTCACATGCCGAGCTTATTCGATCCCCATAAGCGGCACCTGCGAGGTGTTCACCGGTTCCTGGCCAACTTCGTCAAGGACTTATCTAAGCCGATAAAGAGGGATGGGCGGGAGCACATTGAGTACATACCTACCCAGATCGTCACTGAGTACTTCCGGCACCGTTTTCGCGATGCACAAGGTCGACCTGTCCATGGGATTCTCTATCATAGTTGTAGACGCGGGGCAACGCAATGCTGTGTTCTATTCTGTTCGCAGGATAACTGCGTGGAGCGGCCAATAGAGTCGTGGAAGGAGGCTGATCAGTGGCTGCAGCTCGACACCAAGACCATTGAGCACTTGGATCCAAAGGAGCCATAGAGATTGGCCGCTGACGTGCGACAGACCTGAGGAATTCCAGGAACGCCATACGCATTTCTTCTGGAACAACGATGGCATTCAGCCCCTTTCTTTATCAGCTACCCCAGCAGGTTCTGGAGCAGTGCCCTCTGGAAATGGAGCCGGTTCTCGGCCTGGTCGAAGATGACGGAGTTGGGGGACTCGAATACCTCGTCCGTGATCTCGTGGCCCCGGTGTGCGGGCAGGCAGTGCATGATCTTTGCCTTGGACGCATGGCTGAGGAGGGCTGCATTGACCTGATACCCGTCGAATGCCTTGACCCTGTCCGCAGTCTCGGCCTCCTGGCCCATGCTCACCCAGGTGTCTGTATAGATGACGTCCGCCTCTTTGACCGCCTCCACCGGGTCCCGCATCTGGGCCAGGCATGGCCGACCTTGGTTGGCCGCCTTGATGCTCTCTGCGTCCAGCTCGTATCCGGCGGGCGAGGCCACGGTCATGTGCATCTCGAACTTGGCGCAGGCAAAGGCCAGGGCGCGGGCCACGTTGTTGCCGTCACCGATAAAGGCCAACCTGATGCCGGCCAGCCTGCCGTAGTGTTCCTGGATGGTCATCAGGTCCGCCATGGCCTGGCACGGGTGGGACCAGTCGCTGAGGGCATTGATCACGGGCACGCCCGCGTATTGGGCCAGGTCCAAGAGGCTCTGGTGCATGTAGGTCCGGGCCATGATCCCGTCCACGTAGCGGCCCAGGACCCGGGCGATGTCCTTGACCGGCTCACGCTGGCCCAGGATGCCGATGTCATCGGGCTTGAGATTGATGGCCTGGCCGCCCAGGTCGGACATGGCGACCTGGAAGCTCATCCTCGTGCGGAGGCTGGCCTTCTCGAAGACCATGGCCAGGACCTTGCCCTTGAGGGTCTGCTGGAGGATCCCCTGCTTCTGTTGCCGCTTGAGTTCTGCGCTGAGGGTCAGCAGGTCCCGGAGCTCCTGGGCCGTGCACCCCTGGATACAAAGGAAGTGTCTCATTGGGCTGTCTCACTCATGACGCCGTCGAGGATCGCGACGGCCTGGTCGATCTGTTGCTGGGTAGCGATCATCGGCGGCATAAACCGGATGACCGTGTCGTGGGTACAGTTGATCCGCAGGCCCTTGTCCAGGCACCGCTGTACGATCCGGGCACCTGGGGCCGTTAATTGTACGCCGATCATCAGGCCGATGCCCCGCACCGAGTCGATGATCGGGTGTTTGGTCTTGAGGCCGAGCAGCTTCTGCTGGGTGTAGGTCCCGAGCTTGGCGGCATGCTCCAGGAGGTGGTCCTCCTCGATGGCCTCGATCACGGCGATCCCGGCTGCACAGGCCAGGGAATTCCCGCCGAAGGTGGAGGCGTGTTTGCCCGGCACCAGGCATGCGGCCACCTCGGCCTTGGCCATCATCGCCCCGATCGCCACTCCGCCGCCCAGGGCCTTGGCCATGGTGATGATGTCCGGCTCCACGTCAAAATGCTGATAGGCGAACCACTTGCCGGTCCGCCCGATCCCGGTCTGGACCTCATCCAGAATCATGACGGCCCCGTGCTCGTCGCACAGCCGGCGGATGGCCCGCAGGTACTCCGCCGCCGCCACGTTGATGCCGCCTTCGCCCTGGATGGGCTCGACCATCACGGCGGCCACCTCATCGGTGAAGGCCGCCTCCAGGGCCTTGACGTCGTTGAACGGGACGTAGATGAAACCCGGCAGCAGCGGCAGGAATCCCTCGTGGTACTTCGGCTGGGCCGTGGCCGTCACCGTGGCGAAGGTCCGGCCGTGAAAGCTACCCTCTGCGGTGATGTACTTGTACTTCTCCTTGGGGGTATGGAGGCGGGCCAGCTTGAGGGCCGCCTCATTGGCCTCTGCCCCACTGTTGCAGAAGAAGCACTTTCCGCCGAAGCCCCGCTCGCTCAGGAGTTGGGCCAGCCGGGCCTGGGCCTCGGAGTAGAAGGTGTTGTCGATGTGGATCAGCTCGCCGACCTGCTTGCGAATGGCCTCCACCACCTTGGGGTGACAGTGGCCCAGGCCGCTGACCGCCCAGCCCGGGAACATGTCCAGGATCCGGTTGCCGTCCGCGTCGAACAGGTAACAGCCCTCGCCCCGTGTGATGACGCGCGGAAGGCGGGTGTAGTTGGCAATCACGTATTTACTGTAAAGATCGATCGTCTCTTGGGTCTTCATAGTCGTTTCTCAGAAAAAAGAATCTCCGTACAAATAGCTCAACCGGGAACAGGATTACTGGGCCGCGGATCGCCTGAGGACATCCGAGGTCTGGCCTGCCTCGGACCTGGCCTCCGGATTTCGGACGATCTCCGTGCCGATACCCTTCTCTGTGTAGATCTCCAACAGCAGGGAGTGGGCGATCCGGCCGTCAATCATGTGGGCCTTCTTGACCCCTCCATCGAGGGCTATGATACAGGCCTCAATCTTGGGCAGCATGCCTCCGGTGATAATCCCCGCGTCCATCATCTCCTTGATCTGTTTCTCGTCCAGGCTGGAGATGCAGCTATCGGGATCGTCGATGTTGCGGCGTATCCCGTGTGTATCACTGACCATCACCAGCTTCTCGGCCTTGACCGTAGCGGCCACCATGCCGGCTGCGCTATCGGCATTGACGTTGAGCTTGCCTCCGGCCCGGTCCCTCGCGATGGAGGCGATCACCGGGATGATCCCGTCGTCACACAACGTGGTCAGGACCTTGCTGTTGACGTCCGTGACCTTGCCCACCAGGCCCAGGTCGATCTTGCGACCATTCTCCCCAGGCAGGCGGAGCGGTTCGGCAAACAGCACGCAACTGCTGAGCGAATGCAGGGCCATGCAATTGCAGCCCAGTTCCTCCAACATCTTGCACAGCGGGGTATTGACCTTGTGGATCAGCGTATGCTCGGCAATGGTCAACGTCCGCTCGTCGGTGTAGCGGCGACCCTGGACCCACACCGGCTCCAGGCCGGCCTCGTTCATCGCCTTGGTAATGGCCTTGCCGCCCCCGTGCACGATGATCGGCTGCATGCCGACCGTGGCCATGAAGGCAATGTCGGTCAGGAGTTGCCTCTGCAGCGACAGGTCGTCGAGGACGCTGCCGCCCAGTTTCACCACCACGATTCGGCCCCGGAAGCCGCGGACGTACGCCATGGCCTCAATGAGGGCACTTGCCTTGGCAATCGCCTGCTCCATAGTCTGACCTCAACCGTAATCCAAAAAGCAGAAACATGCTATGCTATCGAGGCATGGAGCGGAAGTCAAGTCCGAACTGAGAATTGGACAGGGGGCGACGCGAGATCCGCCGATCAGTCCGTCACCTGAACCTTGGAGAGGCCCGGCATCAGCATGTTGTAGACCGCCACGGCGTCGCCGTTGTGCAGGCGGATGCAGCCGCGAGAGCCCTGCCTGCCGATCTGGTTGGGGTCGTTGGTGCCGTGGATCGCAAAGCCCGTTCTGCCCACCGCGTTGCCTTCGATGCCCTCGAGCCCAATCCATCGCGATCCCAGCGGGTAGTCCGGATCCTCGGCCCGATATACGTGGCCGGTGTCCGGATCGGTCCACTGGGGTTTGATGTGCTTGTCGCCGGGTTTGACCATCCATCCACCGGTCGGGGTCTCATAGCCCGACTTGCCCAGTCCAACGAAGTAGGTCTTGACGAATCGGGTCTGGAGATACACGTCCAGGGTGAACGTGGATCGGCAGACCCTGGCGTGGAAGGGACCGTCCACCACCTTGAGCACCTGGCCCGCCTTGAGGGCCTCGGGCTTGGGGAGCCTGTTGATGGTCATCAGGACCTCATAGGGGACCTTGTGTCTCTCGCTGATGATCCGCAGTTGCTCGCCTGGCTTGACGGTATAGGTCTCACACAGGGTGTCACCCGGACAGACCGAGGGCCCAAACAGCCACCGGTCGGCCAGTTCCGCGAGCTTGCCCTTGACCAGTTGGCCCTGCGCCGGGCTCATGGGTTCTTTCAGGAGATCGTCCAGTTTGTCCCGGACCTCGATCAGACGACTGGGGTTGGTATTCAGGATCGCCAGGGCCTCAGCCACGGCCACGTCAACGGAGGGCGACCCGCCCGCTGACGCACCGGCAGGAGAGGTCTGAGGCAGGCCGGGAACTGCCGGCCCAGGCCCGGCATGGGTTGTGGCAGGGGACACGTCGCTCTGAGCGGACAGGGCCGAACTGGGGCCTTGCGGCCTGCTGGCGATAGGACCCTGAAACAGGCGAACGGCCGCCAACACCCCCACGCCCACGATGATGACCGCCCCCGCGGAGATCCACACCTGGTAGGGTCTCTTCTGTGAGGGGGTCGATTCAGTACGGTACCGAGCCATCGACTAGACTCCTTTCCGATCTTGGGTGCACAACACCTGTTCGTCAGTGACCAGCCAATCCATGGGTCGGTCTGACTCGATCACGGGGACCGATTCCACCACCTGCTCCCAGAAACAGAAGCCGCACCTCACGGCCGTCACACGCGGGTCGGCAAAGAACCGATCAAAGAACCCCGCCCCCCGGCCAAGCCTGTTTCCCCGCCTGTCGAATCCAAGCCCAGGGGTCACCACCAGATCGATCCGCTCGATGTCCACGGCGGGGCCGCCGAGTGGGTTTCTCAGACCGCCTCGCCCTACAGCCATGGCGGCGTCAAGCGTCTCCATCACCACGGGCGTCATGGTTCGGTGCTCCCAATCGATCCTGGGCACCACCACGGTCTTATCCTTCTGCCAGGCCGCGACCAGGGCTGCCGAGGTATCGATCTCATCGGGCATGGACAGGAATACCATCACCACCGACGCCTCTTGGAACGGACTGCAGGAGGCGAGCCGCTCACAGGCCCTACGGCTCTTGAGATCCTTCTGGTCCACGGGGATCGCCTGTAGCCGATCACGCAACTGCCTCCGAAGCCGAGCCTTATCCATCAGGCATCCTTAGTTGGCCGTCCTGGCCTCCACGGGCCTAGGGCTATCTTCTAACAAGGCCCGCAGCCTTTGTAAATGATCGGCGATGGTTTTTTCGTAGCCGCGGCCCGTTGGCCGGTAGTACGGCGGCGACGGAGGCGGCAGATAGACCTGGGGGACAAACCCCTCCGGGAATCGGTGCGGGTATTGGTAGTCCGCGCCAAGGCCCTGCCTCTGGGCCCCTGGGTAGTGGCTGTCACGGAGGTGCCTGGGCACGGGTTTGAGGGGCTTGGACTGTACGTCGGCCATGGCCTCCCAGATGGCCGACGCAGCGGCATTGGACTTGGGGGCACAGGCCACATAGATGGCTGCCTGGGCCAGAACCAGTTGGGCCTCCGGAAGCCCGACGAACTCCGAGACCTGCACCGCAGCCGCAGCCAGCAGCGTGGCCGTGGGGTCCGCGTTGCCTACATCCTCGGCTGCGCAGACCGCGATCCGCCTGGCAATGAACCGCGGGTCTTCGCCGCCTGCGATCATCCGGGCCAGCCAGTACACCGTGGCATCCGGGTCTGATCCCCGCATGCTCTTCTGGAGGGCACTGGCCAGATCGTAATGGGTATCGCCTGTGCCGTCGTAGTGAACGGCCCGCTGCTGGATCGACTGTCTGGCCAAGTCCACATCGAACTGAATGGCTCCCTGCCTCTGAGGTCCAACCTGGGACAGAACCCCCACTTCCAGTGCTGTTAGGGCCATTCTGGCGTCGCCGTCACAGGCCACGGCCAGGAACTCCAATGCCTCTGGGGCCGCTGTGACCGGGTACCGACCAAGACCGCGTTCCTTGTCGGCCAAGGCCCTTTCAAGGATCTCCACGATGTGGTGTGGATTCAGGGGCTCAAAATGAAAGACGGTGCTGCGAGAGACCAGCGGCGAGTTGATGGCGAAGTAGGGATTTTCTGTGGTCGCCCCAATCAGGGTGATGACTCCGGATTCCGTGTCCTCCAAGAGCACATCCTGCTGGGCACGGCTGAACCGATGGATCTCATCAAGGAACAAGACCGTGCGAGTACCACTGGCCGCCAGGCGATCGCGGGCCTGGGCCAGGATCTGGCGGATCTCTGCGACGGTGGCCGCCGGCGCACTGACGCCACAGAACGCGGCCTTGGTCTGGTTGGCGATCACCTTGGCGAGGGAGGTCTTTCCGGCACCGGGTGGCCCACAGAAGATCAGGCTGGTCAGCCGATCGGCCCGGAGCATCCTGGCCAGCAGCCTGTCCGGCCCCAGGAAGTGCTCCTGGCCAACGAAGTCCTCCAACCTCTGTGGTCTCATACGGAGCGCCAGGGGCATGGCCGCATTGAAATGGACCTCTTCCGCACTGCTAAACAGGTTCTCTGCCGCCTGCTTGGCCATGTCCGATATTGTATGGCCCGTCCACTTGCCTGTCGATCCTTATTCAGGGCCAAGCAAGGGTCGGCCATTGCCAAGACGGAATGTGATCCTAGAATAGCCTCCTGTATGGCGCAGACGATCCGGCCCAGACCCTCGCGAAGGCTCGTGTGGCTCATCACCTCGACCGTGCTGGTGGTGGGCGCCGGGATCTGGCTGTGGAAGGCGGTGCTTGAAGACAGAGTGATTCCCAAACGCTGGGGAGTGGTGGAGGAGGGGATCATCTACCGCAGCGGACAACTCAATGCCAGCCTGGTTGAGACAACCCTGGAGCGATACCACATCGCGTTGATCGTGTCACTGACTTCCGAAGACCCCAATGACAGGGATCAACGGGCAGAGCTGCAGGCTGCGGCCGACCTCGGCATCGACCTGCAGCGCTATACCCTGAGCGGCAATGGAACGGGCGACATCCAGGCCTACGCCAAGGCCATTGCTGCGATCGTGCAGGCCAAGAAGGCCGGCAGGCCGGTCTTGGTCCACTGTGCCACGGGGACCCAGCGCACGGGCGGCGCGATCGCCTTCTATAGATTGCTGGTCGAGAGACGGCCCTCTTCATCCGTGTACCGAGAGCTTCGTCGATATGGCTGGCGCCCGTCCGATCGGGCGTTGCCCGACTACGTGAATCGTCATATGGCGGACCTGGCTCAGTTGCTGGTGGACATGGAAGTCATACAGGATGTCCCCGACCCTCTTCCGGTCCTTGGCAGGAGGTGACCCTGGCCACCCTCACTTTGGCCTCAGGGCACAAGCCGCGTCCACCCTGAAACACAACGACGGTGAAGATATAAACCGTTTTCTCAACCTTATCTTTATGTTGAGAAATGACATAGACCGGTTTTTGCCTCCGGCGGGGGCCACGCAAAAAAAACGATTTTTTATTTGATTTTTGGTCGGCCGCCGATAAACTCTCATGACATTAATCCAATGGATTGGTACGGGTAGTATATGCCTGGAGGCTACTGGATGAGAGTGAGAGATGGGCCGTGAAGAGCCACGGTGGTGACAGTCGTCCACAGAAGAGAAGAGTGCGTTCGGTGAAGAAGAAAAGAGTGATCAAGGATTTTTGAAAGGGAAGTGCTATGAAGCGAAGTATGGTTCTGATGAGCATGGCTGCTTTGCTTTTGGCGGGCACGGTCAGTGCCGCGGTCAAGCAAGGCCAAATGGAAGTGGAGGCCTTGGGCGGGTGGACCCAGTTGAGCGGTGCAAACGGTATGGATGACCTCAAGGTGACCCTGCTCTCTGGCTCGGTTGGCTACTTTGTAACCAACAACATCGAGGTGTCCGGCGTCGGCATGGGCGCATGGATTAGCGGCACGCCTTTGGGCATTGGCGACGTTAGTGTGTACGCCGTCGGCGGGTCCGGCAAGTATCACTTCATGCCCGACAAGCAGTGGGTGCCCTATGTCGGTGGCCAGATCCTCTGGGGACAGGCGGACGTGGGAGCGTTTGGGACTAAGAATGCCACTATCTATGGCGCATTGGGCGGCGTGCGTTATGAAGTCACGCCCGTAACCGACCTGTTCATTGAGGGGCAGTACAACTGGACCAACGGTGACCTGAAGGACGCCTACGACAACATCTTCATCGTGACGGCTGGCTTCGTCCACAAGTGGAAGTAGGCATTGGGTGTAGTACCCATACCGAAAGCACTAACCTAGGATCTAGAGCTGTGGGCCCCATGGGCCCACAGCTTTGTTATTTTAGGACCTGGCGGGGGCTGTGGCCCTCGGATTTGGCTTGGCCTCGCACACCCTTCCGTTGTACAATACGTGCATAAGGATGCTAGGAGGTGTGTGATGAGAAGATCCATGCACGTGGTCTGTGCGGGCTGTTTGTGTTGTGTTGCCTGCCTTTTTGCGGCGGCCCCGGAGCCGGCGGCTGTCCAGGGTCCGAACCAGTGGACGGCCCAAGTGAGGGCTGAGCCGTTGAGGGAGGTGAGGGTATGGGCCGGGCCTCAGGGCGGGCCCATACGGTTCTGGTATACGATTCTCAGTATTGAAAACGCCACTGCTTGGGACATCGACTTCTATCCCCAGGCGGACCTCCTGACCGACACCCTCCAGATCGTTCCTGCTGGAAGGGGCGTCCCGGCAGATCTCTTCCGGATCATCAAGGCCCGTCATGGGGCGGACTATCCGCTTCTGGAGGACCTGCCCGCCACAGGAACGAAGATACTCCGCGGCCGTGACAACGCCAGGGACTTCGCCGTCGTCTGGGCGGACTTCGACCGCACGGCGAGGGCGGCGTCGCTGTTCATCGCAGGGCTCAGCAACGAGACGGCCGTGATCGGCCATCCTACGGATCGGGATCAGATGGGCAGGCCCACCCAGGTCTTTTTGAAGAAGACCCTTCAACTGGACTTCGCATTGCAGGGAGAGTCTGACCTGCGCAGCGATGAGGACGTCCAATTCCTGGCGAGCCGCTGGGTGATGCGATAGGCGCCCGGCGGATTTGCACCATAACGGGCTGGGTCCCTGGAAATGGGCAAGGACCCAGCCCATTCATGTCATCGGCTCCCTGGCGAGTGCCGAAGCCGTCGGCGGGCTAGTCGATCTCCAGGTACACGAGCTTCTGGATGTTGACCAGCTCGGTCCTCGCGTCACACGTGCACTTGAGGACAAGGAAGCCCGTGCATTGCTTGACGAGCGTTCCGGTCAGCGCCAGGTTGCCCTCCAGGACGACGGTGACCTTCTTGTTGTAGGCCGCGTCGAAGGGGTCGCATGGCGTCGTCACCGTGACTGAGGTGCCGTCGTCACACTGTCCGCAGGACGTACTCCCGCAACCGGTGGAGGTTCCGCACTGGGTTGATGCTGAAGCGCTAGTCTGGCTTACCGAACTGCTCGTGCCCACTTGGGTGATCACCGCGGTCTGGGTCGAGGTCTGGGCACCCTGGACCTGCTGGCTGACCCAGGCCGACAGGTCGGTTGACGATCCCGAGGCTGACGGGACAAGGAAGTTGGCCTCTGCCCAGAGGGCCCCTAGGCAGCCGATTGCCGCTATGGCGGCAATGGCGGGATAGACCACCCTCTTGTCAGATCCGCGCGGCCTAGTGAATCTTGGGAATAGACGTGTCTTCATGCTTGTGCCTCCTTTCAACGTTGCACCCTGGGATTGGACCGTGACTTCCCTTCCCAATAGGAAGCCCGAGGTTCATCCCCTCTTGTACACGTGGACTTGGTCGTCCAAGACCCACGAACATCCTGTTGTGAGTCGCACTTCACCGCGGCCGGCTTTGCTCTCAGGTGAGCGGAATGCCTCCTCACAGGCCGCACGTGCTGCGTGTTGGGGTTGACTCTACCCCGCGTCGCCGGCAATTGCAAGAAAATTATGCACTAGGCAGGAAATCGGGAATCGAGGGTTCCGCCCGCCCGGACGGCCCAGGCGCGATCTGGCCGGGCGGCGGTGGGTGTACCCAGGTGGTGAACAACCGCTTGTAAAGTGGCGGGCCATGGCGATAATGGTGGCGGCAGAGTTCAGATGACGTTTGGGCCAAGGACAGATGGCAACTTCTGGAACGACCGCAGCATGGGTGACGGACACCCGTCCAAAGGAGAAGACCCGCTATGAGTATGACCCCAAGAGAAAGCACGTCGCGTCGTGATTTTCTGAAGAGCACCGGTCGGTTTGCCGCGATGTCGGCGGTGGCGGCTGGGATAGTCCCTCGGATCTACGCGGGGGAGAACAACACGATCCAGGTGGCCCTCGTCGGTTGCGGTGGGCGCGGTGCGGGTGCAGCGGCGGACGCCCTGTCCGTCAAGAACGGCCCGACCAGGCTCGTGGCCATGGCGGACGTCTTCGCGAACCGTCTCGCAGACAGCTACAAGGCATTGAAGGACGGGCACGGCGAGAAGGTGGACGTTCCCGAAGGCCGCAGGTTCGTGGGCTTCGACGGCTACAGGAAGGCGATGGATTGCCTCAGGCCAGGCGACATCGCGATCTTCGCGACGCCTCCGGCCTTCCGCTGGGTCCACTTCTCCTATGCCATCGAGAAGGGGCTCAATGTTTTCATGGAGAAACCGGTTACTGTGGACGGCCCTACGAGCAAGCGAATGTTCAAGCTTGCTGAAGACGCGACGGCCAAGAACCTCAAAGTCGGAGTGGGGTTGATGTCTCGTCACAGCCGGGCCCTACAGGAACTGGCCAAGCGCGTCCAGGACGGCGAGATAGGCGACATCATCCTCCAGCGTGGCTATCGGATGCATGGACCCGGCGGCTACTTCTCCTCCCCGCCCAAGCCGGCCGGCATCAGCGAACTGCTGTACCAGGTGCAGCGATTCCACAGTTTCACCTGGGCGAGCGGGGGCAACTACAGCGACTTCTACATTCACCTCATCGATCACCTGAGCTGGATGAAGAACGCCTGGCCGGTCAAGGCGCAGGCGCTGGGCGGTCGCCACTATCGCCAGAGCCCTGAAGGCGTCACCTATGTGGACCAGAACTTCGACGTGTACGCGGTGGAGTACACGTATGCCGACGGAACCAAGTTTAATTTCGACGGGCGCTGTATGGTGGGCTGCCAGGATATCTATTCGAGCTATCTCCACGGCACCAAAGGCATGGCGGTCGTGTCAAAGAATGGAGACTGCGGCCTACCCTCCAGTACGTACAAGGGCCAGACTCCAAGGCGCCCCGACCTGCTCTGGGAGTCCAAGATAGGCCTTGACCAGCAGAATCCATATCAAAATGAGTGGAACGACCTGGTGGACGCTATTCGTGACGACAAACCCTACAACGAGGCCAAACGGGGTGTCGAAGCCAGCCTCGTAACGAGCATGGGCCGTATGGCAGCCCACACCGGCCAGGAAATCACCTACGACGACATGCTCAACTGTGCCCATGAGATGGCGCCCGGCCTGGACAAACTGACCATGGACTCTCCTGCCCCCCTGCAGGCCGGGCCTGACGGCAAGTACCCCGTGCCGCGGCCGGGCATCGTGAAGGATAGGGAGTACTGAGGTCGTGGTGTTTGGCCCCGGCCTCTCGGGGTTGGGTGGGGTAACAGAATGCGATCACCGGCGTACAGGAAGACCGGCTGGATGTGGTTGTTGGGGATGGTCCTGGCCCTGGGAGTCCCTGCGGGCGCCTGCCACGCCAGGACGGTGTTGGACCTGAGCGGGACTTGGCAGTATCAAAAGGCTGGGCAGCTCCGTTTCCCTCCTCCGGCTAACTGGCAATCCATCGCCGTACCCGGGTACCTGAGCGGCAGCCCCTACGAGCACGCCTGGTATCGCAGGACCTTCACCCTATCGGGGTCCCTTGCGGGAAGCCGCATCAAGCTCCGCTTTGGCGGGGTCAAGTTTGACAGCAAGGTATGGGTCAACGGGGTCTTTGTGGGCGGCTGCCTCAACGGGTACGACCCCTTTGAACTGGACATCACGCAGGCGGCCCTGGTGGGCAAGGACAATGAACTGGTGGTGGGCCTGACGGACTGGACGGCCACGTTTGCCCAGCCGGTGGATTTCAACAATCTGGCGCCCTACGAGAACCTGCGTGACCATGCGAAGGATACCTTGATCGCCCCGATCGGAGGGCGGTATGACCTCTACGGCATCTGGCAGCCCGTGGAGATCATCAGCGTACCGGCCGTTTCGATTGCGGATGTCTTTGTGATGCCGTCGGTACGCCAGCATCAACTGACCGCGCGCGTGACCGTCCGCAACGACGGGCCTTCTCCGCAGACGATCCTCTTGAAGAACCGAGTTCTCGATGCCAATGTGACCCTATTCTCGTTTGCCGATCGCGCCGTTACGATCAACGCCGGCAGCACGAGCCAGGTGGACGTGAACGAGCCTTGGTCTGATCCGCATCTGTGGAGCCACCTGGACCCTCACCTCTACTGGCTCGAAACCCTCTTGGACGGAGGGGGTGTCCAGGATGCGCTCAAGACGCGGTTTGGCTTCCGCGAGTTCTGGGCCGAGGGCGACCAGTGCTATCTGAACGGGACACGGATCCATCTGCTGGCCACATCCACTTGGCCGCCAGGGTCAATCTTGAGCCGCTCTGAGATCCAGAAGGTCCTTTCGGACGTCAAGGCAGGCAACAGCGTTGCCATGCGGCTTCACACCCAACCATGGGACGAACTCTGGTATGACGTGGCCGATGAAGTCGGGGTGATGATCGTGGAAGAAGGGGCGGTATGGTGCGACTCCTATTCATACCGGCTGCACGACCCCGTTTTCTGGACGAACTATGCACAGCATCTGACTGCCACGGTTCGGCGGGACCGCAACCACCCCTCCATCGTCTTGTGGAGTCTGGAGAACGAACTCCTGCACTGCGGCGGGGCGCGGGCGTACTCGGGCACCGAACAGGAGTTGGCCAGGGTGGGCCGTCTGGTGAAGGCCCTCGATCCCACCCGCCTGATCACCTATGAAGCGGACCTGGATCCAGGCGGCGTGGCGGACGTCATCGGCGTGCACTACCCGCATGAATTCCCCGACTATGCCCTGTGGCCGAATGCGGCCTATTGGATGGATGAGCCGATCTCCAGAGACTGGGCTGCGGGGGGCAAATGGAAGTGGCTCCGAGACAAGCCTCTCTACGTCGGCGAGTTCCTCTGGGTGCCGTCCACATCCGCCGGGGTCTTCACGATTCTCTACGGGGATGACGCCTACGTTGATCCCTCCGGTTGTCGCAACCTGGCCAAGGGCTGGACCTGGCAGATGCAGATCGAGGCGTATCGCTCGTACGGCGTCAACGGCGTCTGTCCGTGGACGATGTTCGAGGACCCTGCCGTGCCTTCGGGCGTCTTCGACCTGAATCCCGATCACAATTCCCTCTACCAGTCGCAGAAGGCCGCCTACCATCCCAACGCGGTCTTCGTCCAGCCCTGCAATACCCGTTTCTTCGTCGGGGATGCCCCGCAGCGATCGTTGAGTGTCTACAACGACACGATGACCGTGGGCCACTTTGTCCTGAAATGGCGATCCGATGAGGGACGACCCTGGGATGTGAGGTCCTTCGACATGGACCCCGCTGACAGACACGTGGAGCCGGTCACGTTCAAGGTCCCGGACCAGACCGGTCCTTTCACCTTGCAGATTGAACTGGACAGCGGGATCGCGCCGGCCTTTTCAAGGGCTCTGACTTATACCGCTTATACTCGCCCGGTACTGTCTCTGCCCCAGGCAGCCCATCTGGGGGTCTATGATCCAAAGGGAGACACCACCGCTCTCCTATCGCGGTACGGGATCGCGTTTGTTCCGGTGACGGATCTCCGAACCGCTCGCTATGACCGGCTGAACTTCCTGATCATCGGCCATGATGCCTTGGCGGCAGACAGCGGTCTTGAGGTGGGGCCGGAGATGCTGGCGGCCAGATGGGAGGATTTCACGGGGCAGGGGGGATGGATCCTCGTCATGGAGCAGTCCGAGTACCCGCGGTGGATGCCGCTGGCCCTTAGTCTCGAAGACATGGCCGCCAGTTTCGCCTTCCCAGACCCAAGGCATCCCATAACCAGGGAGTTGTCAGCCGAGGACCTCCGGTGGTGGGCGGGCGATCATCGCGTGGTCGGTAAGGCCATTCGCACCCCTTCCCAGGGTAACTGCCGAGTCCCTGTCCGGATCGGTTCACAGCGGGGATTGGAGTATGCGGGACTGCTGGAGGTCGCCATGGGCAAGGGTGGGTTGATCTGCTCGCAGTTGCTGTTGCATGAGCGGTTCGACGTCGAACCCCTGGCCGGCGTCCTTTGGCAGCGCCTTCTGGATTACTGCTCGTCCTCCGCAGGTCACCTGCTCCCACAGTCCGCCGGATTGGTGGCGGAGACCAACGCCCCTGCTGCAGCGAGACTCTCACAATTGGGACTGTTGAGCGAGCCGCTGTCCGGCAAGCTGGCGAGCTGTGACCCGAACGTGCATCCCGTGTTGATCATTGCCGGCGGCGGCGCCTCCTGGAATGAGGCCTCGAACAACCTGGCCAGCCTGGCCGCCTACGTGGAGCAGGGCGGGAAGCTGGTGCTGCACAGGCCTGGCGGGGCGTTCCTGGCGGCCGCCCAGCCCTCGCTTTTTCCCGAACTGGAGTGGTCCGACGCCACCCTGGGCCTGGTGCTGCGCAGGGATTCAGTTGACGCCGCCGTGGCCCTGACCAATCACGATCTGTACTGGATCGACCAGGCCGGGAGTTGGGACCGGCCTGAGGTCCTGTCCACCCGCGTGGCCTCCCGCATCTACCGCAAGCGGTTCAACCTGACCTCGTACTCTACCCTCCAAGTCGAGAATATGCCGGTTCACACCACGGGCGGAGCCATCGCAGGCGGCTGGGCCTTGTATGCAAGCGGCTACGTGGCCCAGGGCATCACGGCCTCGCAGTCGGGCACGTACCTCGTGAACGTGAAGGCGCGAGGCACCCCGGTTGCTGGCGTGTACCCGCTGATGTCACTTCGCATCGATGGCCACACTGAGGACTTCGCGAACGTCAACGACGAGAACTGGCGGTCCTACGTCCTGAATGCGGATCTGACGGCGGGCACGCATGAGCTGGCCCTCTCATTCGACAATGACGCCTACCAGCCTCCGCAGGACCGGAACCTCTTCCTGGATGAGGTTCGGTATGGTCTGGATACGGACACAGGCAACGTGACCTTGCTGACCAAGCCGGGGGCCGTGGCCCAGGTCCGGCGCGGCAGGGGGCTGATCCTCTTGGATGAGATCGCCTGGGATTCCGAGGAGCAGAACCGACCTAAGGCGGACCGCGTAGCCAGCACCCTGCTCACCGGGCTGGGCGCGGCCCTGGCGGTGCGTCCCAGCCTCCGGATTGAGGCCGAGGAGATGAGAAACGTGGACGTTGCGGCCTACGGCTCCAGCGGCGGCATCGTCAGCCTCAACAGCAGCGGCCGGATCGAGACGTCCGTTCGGTTCACCCATTCGTGCACCTACCTCTTTGAGCTCCTGGCCAGCGGTACGCCGGCGGCCAGCGTCGCTCCCATTCTGGAGCTTCGCATCGACGGCGTGCCACGAAAGGCCATCTCCGTTGACAGCCGGTCGTTCAATCGCTACACCGCGGCTTTGTCAGTCGCGGCCGGTCTCCATACGGTGGCCCTGGCCTTCACCAACGACTACTACGCCCCGCCGGAAGATCGAAACGTGGCCGTCGACCGCCTCACGATATCGCCCGGGCCGTAGTCACACCGGTCACTTCCCTTCGAGAGCGGGCGCGATCCAGATGGCCTGGCCTCCCCCGGGGCGCAATGCCACATCGAGCGTCGTCCCTGAGTCCACCGGGCGAGTCTCAATCCCGACCCTCGTGCGAGCCGTTGCAGAGTCGCTGTCCGAGTAGAGGTGGGCAACGTAGCGTTTGCTCTGGGTGAGAAAGGCGAGGGGCACCTGCAGAGACCGCGATTCGCTGTTGTTGATCGTACCCACGAACCATTCCTCACCGCTGCGGCGAGCCAGGGTCGCATACTGGCCGATCTTGCCGTTGACGACCTTTGTGTCGTCCCAGACCGTGGGCACGTGCCGGAAGAACTCGACCTCAGGCTCACCGTTGTACAGGCTCGGCTGGTCGTACCAGAAGATCCACTGCAGGGGGCTGAACGACACCACCGCCATGGCCAACTGGTGCGCATGGGTGGAGTTCTTCCGG
>Ga0209777_10001535_pt1 | contig 32833 bp, 35 predicted proteins | sample FrelakmetHBP12HB_FD_187147 | JGI IMG/M metagenome (GOLD analysis project Ga0209777, IMG submission 187147) | Freshwater lake sediment microbial communities from the University of Notre Dame, USA, for methane emissions studies -HBP12 HB (SPAdes)... | ecosystem: Environmental > Aquatic >... | reverse complement strand
GCAGCCGGTTCTTCGCAAGTTCAAGAAAACGCTGGACCGCTGCCGGGTCGATAAGCTCGAGAGTATATCCATCGGTCACGCTGTCCCATTGCACGCCAAGCTTTGTGACAAAATAGCGGCCAAGTTGATCGGCCGGGATCTCACGGGTTGAGTTCCCGACACGATGATAATACCGCCCTCGGCAGGCAACAAGAGTTGGGTTGGGTTTTACTTCGATAACGAGAATTGGCTTCCCCTGCTCCTGGTGGACCGAGACTGCAGGATGGACGCCGAGAAGCTCGACGATCTGGTTGATTACGAGCTGTTGATCGCGGTCCTTGCCACCCCAGCCGGTGACCGTCCCATTATCTTTTACCCCAATGAGAAGCGTTCCGCCTTTGGTATTGGCAAATGATGCCAGTGCTTCAGGGCCATGATCATTCCACTGCTCCTTGAATTCCAGAGTCTCGCCTTCTCCTTCCTGGATAAGTGCAGTCAAATTATTCATGTGATGAGCCCCGGCAGGATACGTTAGATTTCTGTTATCAAGATACGGGTTGGGATGTAATTGATTTATGCATAATTGCCGGAAAGTGACAAGACGGGAAGACGCAGACGCTCGGTCATGTTCACTCATCTGCGTTCCGTTCGCTTGCACTCACTGCACTCCGATTCGCTTCACATCACCTCCCTTGTTTTTTCATGATAGACTGTTGATAGGATGACGCCCCTGGCTTGTCGCGATGCTCCTGCACCAGCGGCTATTCCAGCCCGCTCCTCACACCATGCTACGCATCGTGTTCGTCGCTGTTGATCGTATTCATGCCTAACGCTCAGTGACTCGTTCGAGCTCGACCTCTCGCTGATGCGTTCGGTAACCGGCGCTCACTCGGGCCGCTGGGCCACATCAGGATAGCCTCCCTGATGGGAGGACGGGCACGTGTACGGGGGGGGAAGGCGCGAGCCGGAACACGGCGATCTTCACCGTGTCGCGTGAGCGCCGGGCGGGTCTTACTTTGAATAATCGCATACCAACGAGACAACATACTAATTTCCTGCAAGCGTGGGCGGGTGATGGCTACACGGCGCGGTTACGGGGCGCATCAGCGACCTGTCGCGTTGTGTGCCTGGGCGGGCCATCTTTAATAAAATTCTGCGCAAAAACATTATTTCGTAAATCGGACAACGCACCGCTTTACTTTCACCCTGCGCACGGCGGAGAGCTATAAGCTTTCACGTCGATATATGTATGGTGAAAAACACCATGAGTCCAACAATACAAACAGATGTAACATTTGAGCACATAGGGGCGGCCCGCCTCTATAATGGCTCGGTCCGTATCGATGTCAAGACCATGCAGGCAGTTATCCCCGCCGGTGAGATCCGCAGGCTCGAAGAACGCTGGCCCGCGCCGGTCTATGACATATCAGACGTGATGAAGAACGCAGACGCGGCCCCGATCGGAAAAGCGTGGATCTCCCGGTCCGGCAAAGCGGTGTTAATCATGATCAACGATATGAAGTTCGTTACCCCGCTTGCACAGATAAAAGGGATGCTCAAAGGTGAGCGGAAATATGCCAATGTTTCAATGATGCGGGAAGTGCAGCCAGGCGCACCGACCACACAACAGAACGAGGCGTCAGCATGAAAGCTGCTGACGTAAAAGCGCAGATCAATGAGCGTATTATACAAGCGCTCTCCGAGGGAAAAATCCCCTGGCTGAAACCGTGGACGGAAAATGGCCCGCGTAATCTCTTCAGCGGCAGACAATACACCGGGCTTAACCGGTTGATTCTCGGAATCAGTCCCTATCCTCTCCCTTTTTGGGCGACCTATCGCCAGTATCTCGCCGCAGGGCTGCAGATCCAGAAGGGAGAACACGGCCACGGGATTATCTATGCGGGGCGGACCGTAAAGACCGACACAAAAATCGATGAGAGTGGAGAGGAGACGGAGAACAAAAAACAGATCAGGTTTCTGAAAGCCTTCGTAGTCTTCAATGTAGCACAAACTGACTATCAAGAAAAGGGGTACAAACTACCTGACCTGAAAGAGAATCCGCACCTGCTCGGATGTGATGCCGTCATTCAGGACTATACAGGCCGGCACTCAATAAAAATCATGGCGGGGGACCGGGCCGCCTACCTCCCGCAGATGGATAGTATCACTGTCCCGGATATCTGCCGGTTCAGATCATCCGAGCACTATTATGCGACAATGTTCCACGAGTGCATTCATTCCACCGGGCCACGGCTCGACCGGTTCAAGCGGACCGATCCGATCTGCTTTGGGTCCGACACCTACGGGCGCGAGGAACTGGTTGCCGAGATCGGGAGTGCATACCTGGCAGCGCTTACCGGCATTGACTCATCAGCTGTTGTCCAGAATCAGGCAGCCTATCTCCAGAACTGGGCAACGGCGATCAAGGCCGATGCAGATCTCGTGATGTATGCAGCAGGCAGGGCAGAGAAAGCAGCGGATTTCATGATCGGGGTTTCGGCCCCGGTCCCTGCCAGCGCCACCGTGACGGATGCAGTAGAAGGGGTGACGGCATGAACACTATTTTTGATGCCATGCCGGTAAAGGTTCTCGAAGAACTCGAACGCATCGAAACCACTGTAAGCGAAAAGGAGCAGCAGGCCTTCCTGTGTCAGACAGATGCGCAGGATCTCCGTTTGAGACACGATGAGATCATCGCATCATGGACAGCCCGGGCCGAGCGGGAAGGACTCGATAATCTTGTCGCAGAACGGCAACGACTCGATGCTATCGCATGGATCTTTGATCCGTTGCCGAACAGGATCCCATCGGAGTACTGAGGTATCCCATGATCAGCAGGCGAAAATTCTGGGAGCACCGAAAAAACCGATCAACCATTTGGGGGATAGGGAAAAGTCTGATCTGGTGGTTGCACCGGATAAAGAAAAAAACCATTTTTCGTTGCAGGTAAATAATGGCCCGGACAGGGACACCATGAGTCCAATCAAGAGCCCTGCCCGGGTTGGTATAATATCGACGCCGGGCATTATCTTTTTTGGCAAAGGTTGGCCCGCCCGATGCTCATGCGACACGGCGAAGGTCGCCGTGTTCCGGCTCGCATCCTCCCACCCGGACCGGTAAGGTGGCGGTTGATCGGGAAGTGTGATTTGCTCCGGTTGGACCCACCCGACAAAGCGATCGACAGGTCACTGATGTGCCCTGTAACCGTCGCTTTGTCCTCCCACCCGTACACATGCCCGTCCTCCCCTCAGGGAGGCTATCGCAACCCGGCCCAGCGGCCCGACTGAGCGCCGCAACAGGGCGCGAAGGCAACGAACCGCTCTCAAGCGGTGAGTCCGAGTCCCTGTGCGTCGCGTGAGGGAGTCACTGAGCGTTAGTCATGAGTACGATCAACAGTTACGAACATTCCGCGAAGCGGTATGTAAGGAGCGAGCCAGGGCAGCCGCTGGCGCCGGAGCATCACGACAAGCCAGGGGCGTACTATATCCCAATAATTATCCGTTAAGAAAACAAGGGAGGTGATGTGAAGCGAGCCGGAGTGCAGTGAGCACTGGCGAGCGGAACGAGGACGAGTGAACATGACCGACCGATCTCTTATCAACCGTGCGCGACCCATCCCCTCGGAGTGGTGGGGAGGGGTACGGGTGGGGCGGTCCGGAAGATTGTAAAAAACCGCGCGTTGGCCCCGGATTCGGTTAAGGATTCCAACTATTGGTCAGGAATCTGGTCGGGGGTATTCCGAAGAGAATTCGGGCAATTTCCGTTCCTTTTTTAAAAATAAGGATAAAATGAACCGAACTCATAAAATAATGATACTTTAAGCATACCGATTTCACCGGAAAATGAGATTTGGGAAAAATGAGCAGGTGAAAAAAGTGTTCTGGCCCCTGTTCGTCGAGATGGCTGGGCTGGTGCTCACGCGGGTTCTGGATCCGGTGACTGCTCAGAAAATTGTCGGGATCATGACGTTGGTCGTTCCGTGAAGCAGCATATTTCACCCTAAAATCGAAACGGGTTGGGGTCGGGACAGCGATAATTTAGTGTCCCTTCGGTGATAACAGGGATAGACGGTTTAGTGAACTCTTTTAGTGAAAATTTGAGAAAATTTAAAAATTTGCGATCGCGTAGACCAGACATGTATTAGACAGTTCATGTTCACTCATACGTTTTCCCATACTCATTTCTATACATAAAAGATTCACAATCCCTGCGCACCCTTAAATATTTTGATTGGATAGTCGGGTACCCTAACCTGATCGCATATGACACCGCCATATGATCCGGTATATTCAGAATTTTCTTGATATCCTTCTGTACGGGACCGCTGAATACGCTCATTATCTGAAAACCTACCTTCAACGTAAGGGCCATAAGCCACATGTTTTCCATCAAACAACCAAGACTCAGTGTTCCCAGCACGTCTCCTTCTGATGCCGGAGCCCGTTTTCTTGTATCATACACCACTACGAGGACTGCCGGGCTTCCTTTAATTGTCTCGCTCAATGTCCCTGGGGTCTTATCATTCATAGCCGCCTTGAGTTTTGCCTTATCTCTCCATTCAGGCGGGAACTGCATCCCTAGGATTCCAACCTTTTTCCGGCGTAACTCCTCTTCTGTCATTGACAACTGGTCATAATTTTCCCTGATAAATTCCGGTGACGGATATGTCTTTATGCCTCCAAGCTTTTCCAGCACGTTCTTATCATCAATAACAATGATCTCAAAATTCTGCATATTATGAGCTGTTGGTGCCCATCGGCCTGCTTCTATGATCTTTTTTATATCACCTTCAGGTACCTGTTTATGCGGATCAAATAATGCCCTTGTCGAATGCTTCTCCTCTATAATCTTCAGTAGATTGTCCATGGATCTTACCTCACATTTTTTACCATTTTTTCTGTTCCTATGTGGATCCGCCCGGATGATTTCCTCTCATGGCTGCCAGTTTCGGATCCTGAACACGGATCTCGTATTCGTCGTTTTCAAAAGACATCATCGCTGGTATGATGAATTCGGCTGTCGTTAAACCAAAATACGTCTGCCCGCGTGCTTTTCGTGCACCTTTGTCCAGGTTCGTGTCTACCATAGGTGGTATCAGCTCGAAGACTTTGACGGAAGTACCTTCCAGTTGCTGACGGAGTGTCAGGCAGAAGGTGTGGATAGCTGCCTTGGTCGCACAATAGACGGGCATCGGCGCCATCGGGAAAAAGGCAAGACCTGAAGAGACGTTGATGATCGCTGCCTCATTTTGTTTCATCAGATGAGGCGTGAACAGAGCAGTGATATATATGGGCGCTTTCAGGTTGACCTCTATCTCATCCTCACCATCTGTTGCCCGGTGCCTTAGGAGGTCTTGTGTCCCTTTTCTGAAATCGATCATTCTCTGGATGCCGGCATTATTGACCAGAACATTCAGGTTTTGGAAATTGGCAACCGCCCACTCGTATAATTGCTCGCGTTCGGCCTCTTTTGCTACATCACATTTTTTTATGTGCAGCGACGGCAGCCTGGCTTTCGCCTGTTTCAGGGTCTCTTCCGTCCTCCCGCAGATGATGACCTCGCTGCCCCCTTTCACAAACTCTTCGGCCATAGCGAGGCCGATGCCGGTCGCTCCGCCGGTAATCAGGACTGTATTTCCCCCAATCTTCATGAAAATCTCCACTCCTTGATGAAGATAAAGACGCGGTCTGGTGCGTCTTCATATTCACCGGTATTCGTGATCCTGATTGCATGTGCGATCCTTTATAAATTCTTCCACGGGCAGAGGCCCCACCCGACCTTACAAATCCCCGGTCAGAGCTCAGATGCATTCAACGCGATCTTCCGCAGGATCTTCATCGCCAACGCGGATTCATCGGTACCGAAATCCCTGAGCAGAAACTCATTCATCCGGTAACCTATTTGTTCCATCTCATGGCGGAGATTCCGGCTTTTTTCCGTAAGATACAGCAGTTTCACTCTTTTGTCGTCTTGGTCAATCTCACGGCGGATAAAGCTCTCCTCCTCCAGTCTCACAACGGATTTTGCAATCATCGTCTTATCAAATCCCCGGGATAATGCAAGACTGTCCTGACTGCGGCCTTCCATCTCGTACAGGGACATCAGGATCGCAAAATGTCCCCAACCGATATGATACAGTGCCAGCTCTTTTGCAAAAGATTTCTGAATTGTACGATAGACATACGATATCAATGCTGCCGGTACATCAATATCCCGAATCCACCGAATGACCGATTCTTCTTCGTATCGTTCCATTAAATCAAGACCTGTTTATTAGTTGAATAGTCATCTATTTATAGAGTAGAGAGTCATCCGTTATTGTTTCGCAATCAACTATTCAGGAAGGTGGAACTGTATGAAAGTTATCGGATTGAATGCAAGCCCCAAAGGAAAGGACAGTAATACTCTCAAGCTGGTGAACGCCGTACTGGCTGGTGTGAAGGATGAGGGAGCAGATATCGAACTTGTGGACATCTATAAGGTACGTATCGGGTACTGCACGGCCTGCGGTACCTGCTATGCAAAAGGCGAATGTACCCTGCTCGACGATTTCCCGGATCTCTTTGACCGGATGTTGAATGCCGATGGGATTGTGCTTGGCGCTCCCAATTATGTTGATTCTGTGCCCGCGCCGATGAAAGCGGTCTTTGACCGGATGGCGGATGCTATTCACTGCCAGATGCTGACCGGAAAGTTTGGCTGCTCGGTCTGCACGGCCGGGGGGAGCGGGGAGAAGGAAGTTGTCGGTTATATGAACAAGGTACTCACGACGCTTGGTGCAAATATCGTGGGAGGGATTGGCGTTGCGATCGGCAGGGACCCGGCAGCCCTCGGGAAAGCCGAAGAGGAGGCCCGCGAAATGGGGAAGAGACTGGCCCGGTCGATCCGGGGTGAGATCTCCTATCCCGAACAGGACGAAGGGCACCGGCAGAGAAGGGAGTACTTCTGCCAGCTCGTGAAATACAATAAGGATAAGTTCGCCCATGAATATGACTGGTATGTTCAGATGGGCTGGATGAAATGAGCGGGTGGAAATATGGAAGTGGACTGATATGAAAAGTATCACCGCAGACAAACTCCGGCTTGACCATGAACCCGTGGCAATTCTCTGGAGTAATACAAAACCCGAAGGGGCATTGCAGATAAAACCGCACGGGCAGACCTGCATCATGCCGTTCTTTGCGCAGGTAGCAATGAAAGGAAAGACCGCCGTGTTCGACCGGGAGAGCTATGGCTGCCCCGGTGCCCGGGCCGGCCTCGGGTTCGGCAACGGGTACTACGATGCTTTCGGTGGAGCCGGTGTCGAATTCATGTCTGCATTCTTCGTGAAAGGGCAGGAGAGCAGTAAAAACCCGGAGGCGTATTGCGCGACCGTGCAGCATATACCCGAGCGGGAACGGGCCAAGTTCCTGCACGGCGAACGGCTCCATACGAACACGGAAAAGGCAAAGCGGTTCATGACCGCTGACCTGCCAATCACGGACATTGCCGAGAAGTACGTGATCTTCACACCGCTGTCCAGGGTGAAACCCGGTGAACGCCCGGTTGTAGTGGTATTTGTTGCGGACCCACTGCAGATCACCGGGCTCGTTACGCTGGTCGGGGCAGTCCGCGAGGGCACCGATCCGGTGCGGGTTCCTCCTATGGCCGCCTGCCAGCAGATCGGGGCATTCGTGTACGATGAGGCAAAGAAAGAGCACCCCAGGGCCGTGCTCGGATACACAGATCTTTCCGCACGGGAGAATGTGGGCAAGACCATCCCGGCGCATATGTTTACCTTTGCCGTACCGTTTTCACTCTTTGAGGAAATGGAGGAGGAGGCAAAGGACGGCGTTTTCGACGGCCCGATCTGGAAAGGGCTTGTTGCAGAGGCGTAAGGTGTGGTAATTATGTCAGATACAGATTTCAGGGAGATCGGGGCACGGCTGAAGGCCGCATTCAGGCTTTCGACACGCCCGCTTGCGGTGTATGGATCAGAAATCCTGCCGGCGGGCATTCCCCCCATGACCGGAGTGAACCGGTGTTTTGCGGTTTCCTTATACCGCATGGCAACCGGAAACGAAGTATCCGCCATCTACGTAAGTGCAGACACCAGCGAGGGCTGCTGTCTCGGTGGACTTTATCATGTGGGATACATTCCGGTGCCCGATGACATCAAGTATTTTGTATCGACCGGCAGAAAAGACGTCCGTGGCGGGGCGGCGGAATATCTGAAAGCGAGCCCGGACCTCGTCGAGCGCTGCACACTGGCAGCAGGGCCGATACATCCCCCGGGAAAATACCTCATTGTACAGGCATGTGAGACCCTTCCGGATGCCGGTCCTGCCATCAGATCCCTCTGTTGCTTTGGCACTGGCGAGCAGATCCGGAACATGGCGGCACTCATCCACTTTGACCGCGACGACCCGTTCTCACCGGTCATCGTCCCGTGGGGTTCTTCCTGTTCGACCTTTATCACATTCCCGGCGGGCCTTGCGGAAAACACGCCGCCCGACACGGCGTTCATGGGCCCGCAGGACCCGACACAGAACCATTCCCTCCCGCCCGAGATGATGGCACTGGGCATTCCCGCAGGGATGGCAGAACGGATGGTGAAAAACCTGGACTCGTCCTTTGTCGTGAGACGACCGCAAGTTGCGTTTCCCCCTCATCCGCAACGACAACCGCGCAAAAAACCCGCCCCGTCACGGCCGGATAAAAGAATCTAGGTAGCAGTAAAATCCGGACCAACGGCGTTCTGCCGGGATTTAGGACGGTTCCCTTTAACGATAAAACGGGTGAGGAAATACCCTTCTTATTTCATTAGTTCCGTGAGAATCATCGTATCCTCCGGTTCCATCTCATGCATCACATTGGAAACAATCTTTTTCATGAGTTCTTTCAGCACAAGACACTCCATTTCGGTGAATCCAGAAAGGAGGATCGAATTCCATTCACGAGATAACCGGGTGATATTGGGTTCGATCTCTCTCCCCTTTGGGGTCAGGAAGATTCGGTTCGATCGCCTATCATATTCATCCTGGGTGCGGTATACGTATCCTTCCCGCTCAAGTTTGTCAATTGCACGAGCAATCGTTGCTTTGTTAAAAAGCAGTCTTTTTGCAATAGTCTCTTGATTCACGCCATCTTCACGGTAGAGCGCCTTCAGAAACGGGAATTGACCATAACTGATATTGTACGGTTTGAGCCGTTGCGAGTAAAAAGCAGACTGAGCCCGCAACAGATACGAAACGACTCCTCCGAGATGGTAATCTTGCATCTGATATACCTTGATCTTTTCAAACCCATAAACCCTGTTGCATAAAGGATTATTTTATCAACAATTAGGGAAATATTTATGTATAATAGTTGAGTATGCAACTATTGCAGCCCAACCGATTCCCGATGTTTAAAAACTCTCAATGCTTGGAATAACCATAGAATCCAGTCCTTACCAGAGGGTATTCATGAGCAATATTTTGGAAAAAAGTAATTGTAAGAAAACGAATCTGGTGATCACTAACAGAGAATCCATTCAGGGTTCCGCCCGGTTGCTGTATATCAGCTTTGTTATTATTGCATGCGTAGTACTTGTGATATCTCCGGTACAGGCAGCAGGCACCAAATACATGTCGGGAAGTCCCAATCTGTCTGCATATATATCCGGCACAAACGAGGTAAGCCCGGGAGATACCGTCCCCCTCAACGTAGTGATTGAAAATAAAGGTGTCAACGAGTTCGAATTTATCCAACCCGATATAATTTCACCAGATGATCTCCCGAATACCGCAAAATTCCTTACCGTTTCAATGGATTCGGGAAATGTGCCGGTTGTAATCAAATCAGATCCCCAGATGCTTGGGGACCTGATGGGCAGCAGCACGACAAGTTGTCTCATTATGGTGAAGGTAGATCCCAACGCGGTTGCGGGATCCTACAATCTTCCGCTTATTTTGGATTACACATATTTCTACGAAGCGGACCAGTTTGGAACCGATACCATCCAATATTTCTACAAAGAAACAAATGAGACGTTCAATCTTCCCATCAAAATTAAGCCAGAAGTGAAAATCAGCGTTCTTTCCGCAGAAGGGGAGTACCTGAATGCCGGCACTGAAGGTTACATCAATCTTACGGTAAAAAACATAGGTTATGACAACGGAAAAAAAGCCGTAATAAGGATTGTCCGTAATGACAACAGCCCTATATTACCAACTGAAAGCAGCAAGTATATCGGAGATTTTTTTGTCAATCAGATTATCAGCGCCCAATTTAAGGTATCCATATCCGCTGATGCTGAGGACCAGACATATCCCCTTGACGTTCTAGTGGATTATGAAAATACAGAGGGAGATCAGGTCACATCAGATGTGGAAACCATCGGGATGCATGTCAGTAATAAAATTGATTTCAATATTACCTCAGCTGTTAATGAAATATCCCCAGGCCAGAAGAAAGTGATTAATGTCCAATATACCAATACCGGCGCTGCCACGGCATACAATGCACAGGCCCGCATCAGTGCCGTTGATCCATTCACAAGCATCGATGATATTGCATTTCTTGGTACGCTTGCACCCGGGGAAACCAAGGAAACAGCCTTTACCATTTCAGTAGACAAGACCGCGACCAATAAGGAGTACGCACTTGATTCAGAGATTCGGTATCGTGATGCCCTTGACAACGATCTGATCTCAGACCCATTGAAACTCCGCGTCCAGGTAAGAGAGGATACGGGAATCATTGCAACCATACTTGGTAACCCTCTGGCACTCACTATCGTTATTATCGTTATTATTGGGGCAGGATTTTACGTCTTCAGGAAAAGGAAACAGTCCTGACATAATAAAAAAGGAGCGAAATAATGGCAGACGTGCTGGAAGCAAAGAACTTAAAAAGGATATATAGTGACGTGATTGCTGTCGACCTTAGCTCGCTGGCTATCAGAAAAGGAGCACTGTTCGGACTGCTCGATCCCAATGGATCAGGTCGACCACTATGATTAAAATGCTGACCGGCCAGACATATACGACTTTTGGTTCGGCAACACCTTCAGATCAGTACTCTATGAGCCCATCTGCCATTGACCGTGAAGGATCTCCTGTGGAAATGATAAAACCCCCCAGCATCTGCAGCTCTATTACCGACAGTACCAGTATCATCAGGATTGACCATTTGACAAAAATCTTTCGCGAGAAAAATCGTTCCGTAACCGCTGTCGACGATGTCACGTTTGACGTCAAGAGGGGGGAGATTTTTGGTCTGCTTGGTCCTAACGGAGCGGGTAAGAGTACCCTTATCCGGGTGCTGACAACACTACTCTACCCGACTTCCGGCACAGCATGCGTTGGAACCTATGATATAATCCGAGAACCTGAGAAGATCCGAAGCATAATCGGGGTCTGCCCGCAGAACAGCACGCTCGACGTTGAACTTACGGCGTACGACAATCTTGAATTTTACGGAAAACTGGTAAATGTTGACGACAGTATCCTGGACACGAGAATATGGGAGCTCCTTGCGATGACTGAACTGACCGACCGTGCACACATGAAAGTCCAGACATTCTCCGGGGGCATGAGACGGAAACTCGAGATTGTCCGGGCTTTTATTCATCACCCGCTCATCCTGTTTCTTGATGAGCCGACTATAGGTCTTGACCCGGAGGCCCGGCACGAAGTCTGGCAGCAGATTTCGAAGCTGAACGAGGAAAAAACGACCATCATTCTGACCACGCATTACATGGATGAAGCAGAAAAACTCTGTGACCGTATCGCCTTTGTTGATAAAGGGCGGCTTATTGCCTTGGATATACTGGAAAACCTCAAACAGCTGATTCCTGCAGGTGATCTGATTGAAATTGGTTTTGATTCAATCAATGAGGGAATGCTCCCGGTTTTAAGACAGAACACCCTTATAAACTCAGTCGAAGTCAAGGAACAAAAACTGATCATCTCTGCAAAAAACGGGAGCAAATTGTTGCCCGAGATTGTTGCAGTCTTTGAAAAATTTTCCACCCCCATGACATCCATATCGATACGGTCGCCTTCACTGGAAGACGTTTTCATCCACCTCACCGGTAAAAAACTGGACGATGGCGGGCACCAGGAGGCAAAACCTGCACGCGGGAGGCGACCGCCATGATCCGTGGAGCAGTCGCCATCTTCAAGCGGGATTTCAAGAAATTCCTCAGTAACCCGTTTGTGGTCCTCATGACGCTTATGATGCCCGTCATGTACCTGGTAATTTTTGGGAATGCTTTCGGAGGCACTATCAGTCATGTTCCTGTCGGTGTTGTTCAGGAAGGGCCGCCCTATAATGATACCCCGCTTTTTACCGATGCATCGGTAGCACTCAATCATATACCCCAGAAAGACTCTCCAAAACTGTTGGACGTCACGGTATATGCGGATGAAATTGCAGCTAAACGGGATCTGGCAAAAGGATTGATATCAGCGGTTGTTGTTTTCCCGTCAGAAATATCCAATGATCACGCAGTCCGCCTCTATGTCGACAGTTCAAATTCAATTGTTCCTGCTCTCGTGGAATCGGCCGTACGCAGCATCCTTGATACACTCGGGGCGAATAATTCGGTGGCAGTCACTAAAATTTACGGGGATATAAAATACATACAGTTCTTCGGCGTTGGTGTTATCATGATGGCAATTTTCACCTCCACCATGTTCGGTGGGGGGATCGCCCTGATAAAAGATCGTGAGAACGGAATCCACGAGGGCTACCTGGTCACACCGGTGCAGCGTACGAGTATCATCGCCGGGATCATTTCCAGCGGTACAGTCAGGGCATTTATCGCGGGATTTACCATCTTCCTTATCGACATTTTTCTTACCGGCATTACGATACAGAGTTTCGAATCCTTCCTGCTGGTCATCTTGGTGATACTAATCGCGTGTATCGGTGTCACAAGTCTGGTTGTATCCTTTGCATCGCGGTTCTCTGCACAGCAGGAGTACGCATCGACGGTCGCTTTTCTCAACCTCATCCTGTTCATGACTTCAGGTGCGTTCTATCCGGTAATCGGTATGCCAGACTGGTTGCGATGGATCACCGTCATAAATCCCGAGTACTATGGCGTGGATGCACTCAGGGGGATTATCCTCCGCGGACAGGGGCTCGATGTTATTGGAACAGATCTTATTGCATTGCTGATATTTTCCGGGGTAATGTTTATCATCGGAATCGTCACCTACCGGCGCACCCTAGAATGAGTAAATAAAAAAGCAACGGTTTTCTTTTTTTAAAATTTGCAGAGGCCAACGGTATCAACCGCCATCTTTTCAAACCATTAAACCCTGCTGCATAAAGGATTATTTAATCAACAATTGGGAAAAGATTCATATATAATAGTTGAGTATGCAACTATTGCAGCCCAACCGATTCCCGATGTTTAAAAAATCTCAATGTTTGGAATAATCATAGAAACCAGTTGTCCGGTTTTCACAGGAACCGAAACGAACAACGAAAAGCTAACATTCCCCATGGAGAAGAACATATGACCCGGGTCGTCTTTGTCAACCCCGTCGATACATCAGTAGTAGCCAAGGGGCTCGGACTCAAAGCACCGCCTTTGAACCTCATGTATCTTGCCGGCGCGGTTGAACAGGCGGGATTCTTTCCCCACATTATTGACGCGAATCTTCTCAATGCTCTGCCGGATAAGATTACCGAAATCGTAGCACGCTTGCTTCCGGACCTTGTAGGTCTGACCGCAACAACCTCGACAATCTCAAAGGCGTTCCAGTCCATCAAGAAAATCCGCGATGCAGTACCCGGGTGTTTTATTTTCATAGGTGGGCCGCACGTTACATTCCTCCCCACCGAAACTCTTTCCGAATGCCGCGAACTTGATGCCGTTGTTATCGGTGAGGGGGAGGGAACGGTTGTTGATCTAGTCAAATCATTCTCAACGACAGACCCCCACTGGCCGGATACGATCCGAGGAATTGCGTACAGACGGAAAAATAAAGATAAAGAAAGGATCATGGTTACACCGGCAAGACCATTGATCCAGAATTTGGATACAATACCCTTCCCCGCCCGACACCTTGTCCCATTCAATGAATATAAACTATTTAACAAGGACGTAGCGATTGGGTATATGATTACCAGCCGTGGCTGCACGTTTGCCTGCAATTACTGCTCCTCCTCGCACCTGATGGGGGGATGTTCAGGGCACGGTCTCCGAAGAATGTGGTCGATGAGGTGGAGGAACTCGCCTTAACCTACCATGTGAATGCCATCGAGTTCCTTGATGACAATTTTATGCTTGATCGTTCCCGGGCACTCAACATCGCTCGTGAGATACGATCGAGGGGAATTGATATATCCTTTATCGCTTCGTATCGTGTGAACGCGGTCAATCACGAATTGCTGATGGGATTAAAAAAGGCCGGGCTGTCAACAATTTTTTATGGTGTCGAATCCGGGTCCTTGCGTACCTTGAAGCTGATGAACAAGCGGATCACATTATCCATAGCGCAGGATGCGGTCAGGATTGCAAAAGACCGCAGTATCAGCGTGCCTACCTCATTCATTTTTGGATATCCGGGGGAAACGTATGAGGATATGAATGCAACAATCCGGTTCGCGATTCGTCTCGATCCTGATTATGCGCAGTCCACTATCCTTACCCCGTACCCGGGAACCCCGATCTTCCAGGAACTAAAAGAGAAAAATCTTCTTGCCACTGATGACTAGGACCGCTATACAGTACTTAATCCAGTTATCCATACGAGCCGTACGGGCTGACATCGCGGCAGATCTCCCGCAAACTCAAGGAAGCATACCTGCGGTTCTACCTGCGCCCCGGATACCTGTTCAAGCGGCCTGGTATGTTGAAAAAGGTGTTTTTTGGCCTGTACCACAGTTATCTCCGACCGGCATTCATGCATTCCGACCCACAAGGCTGGTACCGCAATTTATCGACGGAGAAATACCATGACTATCAATCCTGAAAAATATCGGCAAAACAGGGTCGATATAACGCCGGAATACTTCCCGCAGTTCATCCGCTGTCTGCAGATGGCATTCATCCTCTTCACGATCTTCTGTCTTCTCGGGATCGCCGCGTCTCTCAAACGGGGAAAGCGGCAGCCAGTTTCGGTATCGGGAACTCCGGCCCCGGGGAAGTAATCGGAAACCCCTTTTTCAGGTACGGTTTTCCCCTTTTGGCTCCTTTTCCTGGTTCTCCTTATTGGATCCTTTTGAGCCGGAGGTAGTACAGCGGGGGAACGAGAATATACACCGCGAGTCCGTAGGGGATGGAGAAAAATGCCAGGGCAAGCCCGATGCAGGACAACACCGGGATGATCAGCGTTACTTCGCTCCCTCGTCTGATGATAAACGATGAAAGTGAAGGATCCACGAGCCGGTGGTTACCGGTGACATATCGCCACTGGAGATGAAAGAGCAGCCCGGTCATCAGCAGATGGACCTCGAGTACTCCTGCCGCCAGGGGATTTGCGGGAAAGACACCGGCGATTGAGCTGCTGAACGGAATGAAGGCAATGAACATCAGGATGACAATATTGAGCCAGAGCAGGGTCCGGTCAATTGAGCGTATATGGTGGAATTGTGTGTGATGGGAAACCCAGAACGTTGCAAGGATGAGAAAAGAAATGACATACAGGATAATATCCGGAACTGACTGGACAAGAATCTGGGAGACGGGCCTGCCCGCCAGCGTTTCAACAGCAAAAGGATAGCCAGCGCCAAGGACGAGCAGGGTCATACCGAACGCGAAGATCCCATCCGTGAGGGATTCGATCCTTCCCTTTCCAAAACCGATGTTCGTTTCGGTCCTGTTTTCCGTTCTCTCCATCAAAGTTCCTCCCGGTTTTCGTGGCATAATTCCTAAATGATCGGCATCGGATGTTCCCATTATATCCTCATTTTCGCTTCATGTTACCTCATCACGTACCTCTATCTAGTTTTCGATAAAACAGATTCGCGGATATTCAGCAACGGAGAAAAGTGACCGTGAAACTCTCTTGAGGTTATAGGATTTCTGCCGGCATTAATGGATAGAAGAGAATTATCCGTTTTTGCTGCATATCACGAACGGCTTCCCTCAATTTCTTCTCCTCCGGACCCTCAGAAATCCCGCCTACCACGCCAAGGATAGGAATCGTCGTATCTTGTTGATCGATTTTCATGCCAACAAAGCGCGACCCTCCCCTCAACGTTGTGGGGAGGGGTAGGGGCGGGGCGGTCCGGAAGACTGTAAAGGAGCGCGTCACGGGTCCGGATTGAAAAAGATTCTAACTAATTGTCAGGAATCTGGTCGGGGGTATCATTCTTTTAATTTTAATAAACACATCCAGTAAAGACCGTCATTTTATAGTACTCCATAAAACAACAGTGAGTAATGGTGTTCTCCCTAACGTTCCGGTTGCGTATTTACTTGGTTATCCTTCTTGCTGTATTCATTACCGGCATGATTGGACTGATGGTAATTGAACATCTGTCTGCCCTTGATTCGTTTTACTTTATCATCGTCACGATTGCAACCGTAGGGTATGGTGATATTCATCCGGTAACTCCTGCCGGTAAACTGCTTGTCATCCTCATAATTCTTACCGGGGTCGGTTGCTTTGTCGGTGTCGTGGCAAATGCAATTGAGTACCTGGTAGATGAAAGAGAACGAAGATTACGTAACGAGAAACTCAATATGATCATCGGTGTCTTTTTTTCCGAAGTTGGTACGAAACTTCTGAAAAAATTCTGTGCAGAGGATTCATCGATAGAAGAGATTCGTTCCGTTCTGGTTGTATCGAATAACTGGTCTGATGCAGATTTCTCCAATGCAGAAGCAGCATTAAAACACCATATCTCTCAGCTGGACAGCCGTACTATCCATCTTGAAGAACTCCTTGGATTTCTCACACACCATAAAGGATTTCTCTTAACCTTACTTGAGAACCCCCAGATGATTGAACATGACAGCTTCACCCCCCTGTTGCAGGCGGTTTTCCATCTGACGGAGGAATTGATTGCACGGGAACGACTTACCGGTCTGCCGTCAGCAGATTATGCTCATCTATCCGTGGACATCAACCGGGTTTATGGGCTCCTTATAGTCGAATGGCTGACATATATGAAGCACCTTAAGAATAATTATCCTTATCTTTTCTCTCTTGCGATGCGGACCAATCCATTCGATGCACAAGCATCACCAATTCTTCAGTAAGGGTATAGCTCACCTTTTTTACAAGAAAATAGTTTTTTTTGGTTGGGATTTTTGTAGAAATTTTTAATGATTTCAACGCTCACAATGGCTGCACTGCCGTCGCTTTGCCTCATCCGAATTGGAGAACTTAAAAGATAATAAGTTATCATCGTTATAATTGTAGGGGCGGGGAAGGTACGGCATATAAGACGATGACAGGTAATGTGCGAGAAGAATCTCGCAGGGATTCCTGGATAGGGAGGAGCTTTGTGCCCACTTTCATCACAGGTGGGAGTTATAATTTCCTCGCTAACAAAAAAGGAACTCAACAGAGCCATTAATTGACGGATTGGGAATATTTCTTCTGGTTAAAAAGGGCTAGAATTAAAAAAAGGATGATTAATAATAATTTTTTCTTTTCCCCGTAGAGTGAGTATCTAGACTATAACGATATATGCGATTAACGACAGCAGGAATGCCAGCAGCAGCATTGCAAGCGAGAGCGGTGCAACAAACACAAGCATTGCGTTTACTGTACTGGCAAGCTGGGAGATACGGTTGGAGCCAAAGACAACGATGTGCTCGCAGTATGCTGTACTCCCCGCGACTTCTGATACCGCAAGATTCCCGATCGCAGCCTGGAGCGCCTGCATCACAAACGGCAGGAATTCAGAAGCCGGCACATGCATCCCCACCGGATTTTTGCCGGTGATCGTGTTCACGACATGCGTGTCTGTGGTCATCACTTCGGCATAATCAACGACATTCAGGATCTCTTCGAGTACCACTTCGCGCACTCCCTGAGCCATATTATTGCCATCGATAAGAACATAGGCGGTGCGTTGCCCGTCGACCTCGACGACGAGAACCTGCACTCCAAGGTCCCCGAAACCCTGCTCCCTGCCGAACGGTAACGTAAGGTGGGCGACCCCAATCCTGAACGGATACAGCGGAGTTGTGCGGCATTTGTCCATCGCTTCCAGCGACACATGCTGGTACTCGGTTGCCGTCAGCGTCGCAAGGAGCACGGGTGAAGAAAGATCAGTCATACAGTTGTGTGCATCTACGACAGCAACATGCGGGAACCAGCGGTGTCCCTCTGCCATGATAGTCATGCCGACTGAAAAATCAAGATCCTCTGTCCGTTGCGGTGACCGGGTAGTGACCAGGAGGACCGAGTCACCGAACCGCTGATAGAGGATCTGCACAGAACCACAGGAGAGGCGCCCCGATCTTCCCGCAACACCCGAATAGGCAATATCATGACGTGATTTCTGCAGCGCATCGATCACCTTATTGATTTCCCCCTCTGAAACGAGATTGAAGTCATGGGTAGCGCACCCGTGGGCGACAAGGGTTTCATCCTCAAAGTTATCATGCAATACTTTGGGAAGATTACCCCCGCCGATCTCACCCATAGGGCCGGGGTGCAGGTTGGGGACCGTGAAAATCACCGGCTTTTCGTTTACCCTGCGGAAAAAGAAGCTTACCTGCGGGACAAATATCTCCTCTCCGATCTCCCGGAAGAAATCCTCCATTCCTTTTGAGCCGTCTGTCATATGTGCGATAAACGCGTTGATGAATGCCAGCCCGCGTATTTTGAATGCACGCTGGAGCGGACGTTCGATCATCCAGATTAGGATTGCAAACCCGAGACCGAAGACGACGTGGAGTACCAGCGCAAAGATACCGAACGATGGCGAGAAGAGAAGCATACCAGCGAGTATACCAACACTGCTCTGGGTGATCGCCGGGACGAGCATACGGGGAACCCGGTAATCGGCAATCGCTACGAGCACAAGCAGGCGGAGGCCAAAGATAAACCCCAAAGAAATCGCGTAGAACAGCGGGATGAGTTTAACCGATGATAAGAGTGCAATAAACGTGATGATAACGCCAAAAACCGTGCAGGAGAGTGCGAGAAGTGCTGACCGGTTCCAGGTCATCGTTTTCCCGTTATACTCGATGATTGGTTTTGTCAGGGCAAGTGCAACAAGTGCCGGGATGGTGAAAGCAAGAGTACCTGAGAATGGCAGGGTTGAAAATGGCAGGATCACCCAGGCTCGTACACCTGCACCATCGATCAGAAAACCCAGGATGATGATGAGAAAAAGGGAACGTTTCCATGACGGAGCAGTGAATATATACCGGGTGAGCTGACCGAGTTTGACGTCATTGTCCTGATTCATCAGGTAAACCCCCAGAGAACCATCTCGTGCCGGTCAGGAGACGACCGGATCTCACTTGTAGTGTACGTTATGGGGCGGGAGTAAAACGGCGCGTTGAGCGTAAGGGTCTCGTATTCCCCACCTTCACCGGCAAGGTTGATGTGGTGGGTAGCAGCGACGCATTTTAGTCTGTCGATAAGCTCATCATTGAAATGTGCGCCCAGAAAATGTTCATCCAGTCCGTCCGCAGCAGTGACAATGATTATCACATCCATACGTCGAGCTACTTCCCTGAGAAGCATTTCTGTATCCATATGCCAGAGTGGAGTAAAGAGCGATATCCCGAGTCGGTCGGTGATTGCCCTCACCCGCTCTGCCTGGTAAACCGATGCAACCGCCCCTGCAATCACACCTTCTACTTCAAGGCCAACGAGTCCCGCTTCAAGATCAGTAAGTTCCTCTTCCTTGCGTCCGTGTGTGGGTATCTCGATGTACTTCATTCCGGCAACCTTTGCAATGGCAGCTACGGCATCGAGATTTGCGGAGTGAAACATATAAGAGTCCCGGTTTTCTGGATGAACGGTGACCATATATTCCACATCCTTACCACTATCGATTGCTTTCTGGATGGAGAGGATTGAGTCCTTTCCCCCGGAGGTGAGTGCTGCCCAGCTCATGATCAGCGATTCCTGGAAACTGGTAATTCGAGCGTGCCGAAGTGCTGCTGGTACCTCAGCTGCATAGTGTTCCAGTCCGGAAGGTGGGTCTGGCATCCCACATGTTCCACGACGTACGAAGCGGTGACCGTACCGATCTTGCAACTGGTCAGAGGCGTATATCCCTTTACATACGCGGAAAGGAACCCGGCACGGTACGCATCGCCAGCCCCGGTAGGATCCGCAAGGGTGACCGGAACAACCGGAATGAAGTGTTCGGTACCGTGTGAATAGAGTGTACTCCCGTCACCACTCATGGTAAATATCGCAGTTCCGACCTGCCTGATGATCGTATCTTTCGTTACACCGAGCGTTGTGCACATCTGCTTTATCTCGTGCTGGTTGGCAAAAAGAATATCTGTGTTGGCAAGGATTGTTCCCAGCTGTTCTCTGGTATACCAGAATACGTCCTGCCCGGGATCAAATGAAGTGAACTCACTTCTTTCGGCAACCCGGCAATTGAATTCCGGATCTGCAGTCGCCATGTGAACAAACGGAAGAGATGGAGCTTCTGCATGGGCGAATGCTTTAGACGCACCCCATTCAAAGAACGTCATCTGGTCCCCGGCATCGTCGGTGAACATGAACGCTGTCGGTGTGTGTGCATCGGGAACATAAAAGAACTGTTGATGGATCCCGATCCTGTTCATCCAGAGGTCATACTCGCTGCCAGCGAAGTCACTACCGATACAGGAGATGAGGGTGACCTGTTCTCCTAATGTGGCAATTCCTGCTGCGATATTTGCTGCACCACCGCCAAAATAGATCTGCCGGTCAGAGATATGTGTTGAGCAATTCTTCTCCGGGAGATGAGGGACCCGGGAAATGTGGTCGATGGCAGTGTGCCCGACAATGGAGATCATATTGGCTGCACATCCAGCAGTTTCAGCGGTACATCCCTCAGTGCTTTTCCGACCACTGATTTTGCAATACGCTCCGCATGTTCCGGGGATTCAGCGCGGAAGACTTTCATCTCCAGGACGAGCCCGACAAGGGCGGTGTCGGCCACGACAATCGCGCTTGAAAGCGTCTCCTCACAGTACGGGCAAGTGAGAAAACCCGCTTCGACTTCCACAAATTTTGCTGCCGGGTTGAGCCGCTTTCCTGCTTCACTGATTGCAATTCCAATCGCATCGTCAAGTGATTTGACATCTCGCAGGATCCACGCCGATTCCAGTGTCACATTATAATCAGGCATCTTTCTTTCTCCTTACCAGATATCCCGGTGCACGTGCCCTCCGGTATCCATCCGCCCGGTGAGCACGGCCGGGGGATGTCCTCTCCCAACCGCAAGCAGTGCGATGGGTCGGATATGCTGTGGCAGAGTAAGGATCTCGCGTACATCCTCATCATTAAAAGATCCTGTCCAGCAGGAATGCAGTTTTTTTGCATGGGCTGCAAGCATCATGTAGGTGCAGGCAATTGTTGCGTCTTCCAATCCGTACAGGATCCCGCGTTCCCCGTAGCGCGACATCGAGCGGACATAGTTTGCGCATACCGCAAAGATTGCACCCGCTTGTTCCACATGTACCTGATCAAATGCTGCCTGGGCGAGTGCAGCCTTACCTTCTTCATCGGTAATAACAATCACGTCCCATGATTCAAGGTTGCCTGCGCTTGGTGCGGTACTTGCACAGGTGAGGATATAATCAATCTCATCCTCAGTCAGAGGGTCACTTTCGTACCAACGTACCGAAGAGCGGCTTTTGAGAAAATCCAGAAAATCAGAGGATTCCATGTTTTTCAAGTACCTGCCATGCTTCCTGCGCCGGGGTTGTGGATGCACTGATTGCAGCAGCGATCTTTTCAGATGCCTGTTCGGGCTGGTTACTTTCCGTGAGTGAGATCGCAACGTTCAGTGAATCGATCGCCTTTTTGAATTCTGACTGCCCGGTACTATGGGCAGCAAACTGGAGTTCAGTTCTCACGGATTCCATCAGCATGAGGAGCATTCGTCTCCCTCCAGCACGCTCATTTTCAGTAAATCCTGTTAAAGCAAGGCATAACTGGGAGGTTATGATAAGTTCAGATTTTGCCCGTTCACCGAACTGATAACTCTTCACTGCGGTTCCAAGATCCATACTAACCATAGATGCTGCCAATAAAAGATAATTAGCATTGGGAAAAAGAATCCGGTAGTATACATCAATACGTGAAAAATCAATACGTGAAAAAAATCAGCGGGGTTGGGTTAACCCCTTATATTAATCAGGGTACTGAAGTAACCCGGTTTTTTTAAAGATTACCGTGAGGCTTTTGCTTTCGCACCCAGTGCAGAGACCTTTGCCCTGCGCATGCGTCTGCGGATGAGCGGACTTGCAGTCGACTCGTTTAAACCGGATCCACCGGAACGGTCACCACCGCGTCTGCCTCCGCGCTTGCCTCCACGTGCCCCACCCCGTCCTTGTGCCGCTTCATCCATCGCATTAACTTTCTTGATGTTCACACCGGCTTTGAACCGCTGGTTCGGGCCCGGTGTTTTGAGATCGCCTTCACTTTTTGGAACAAGGCGGATCTGTCCCTTCACGCCTTTTATCTGTGCCCAGATGGTAGTGCCTGTTTTACCCATAATTAAACTCCTTATCTAATTCTGCTGCCCCACTCATAAATGTTCGCGCCTGTTATTCGTGGATGGCGGATACGTGCAGTAACTTATGGTTTTTTTTCTGCAAGGGCTGCGGCAATTTCCTTTTTGAGGATTTCGCTCACTATTTTTCCGTCAACGGACCCCCGTACTTCACTCATTACCACACCCATGAGCGGGCCAAGCGCGGCTTGTCCTTTCTGGAGAACAAAATCTGACCGGTCTGCAATGATCTTGTGTATAATTGATTCGAGATCCTGCCGGGAGATGGCCGGAGCGAGTTTCCGGAGCACCTCTTCAAATGTATTTCCGGATGCTAGTTCTCTAAGGATATCGGGTATGGCCTCTTTTGCAGCCCTGCCACTTTCGACGGCATGCCAGGTGGCAAGATAATCTTCATCGGATATCTTGCCTATTTCTGTACCTTCCCGCCGGAGTTCTGTGGCTGTCGAAAGGATCGTGAAAACGGCAAGTTTGGGTTTTATTCCCTCTGTCACTGCGCGTTCGAACAGCGGGAGTTTTTCTGATAAAGCCAGCCGGGTTGCATAGTTGCGGTCAATTGAATACTCCTGTGCGTAACGCCGTGCTTTTGCAGTCAGCAGCTCGGGAACTGTCGTCGCATGCCAACGGTCATCATCTACGATCACCGGCAAAACATCGGTTTCGGGATACATCCGCGCTGGGCCAGGTAGCGGGCGCATGTAGGCAGAGCTACCTGATTCGAGCATTTTCCGTGTCTCTTCCGGAACCGGTTTTTCCGAGAATGCCAGCTGTGCGCGGATAGAGACCTGATCAAGAGCACAGGCTGCCTGGTTATCATTAACTGCTGCAACAATTACCACGCAGTCATGAACTCCCGCGTTCATATGGGCCCGCAACCTGGCGACCTCTTCAGCAGTGACACCATATGCCGGAAGTTCATCTGTGTGAAAAATCCCACCAACCCCGCATTTTTTGGCATAGTCAGACATTTCGCTGCCGAGACGACGGTCTGGTTGTATCTCGCGACCTACCACGCCGGCAAAACCCTCGAGGCTGATGGCATAGATTCGTTTTGCCTTTTTCAGGACCGTAGATTTTGTTTCTTTGAAGAGTCCGGTTACATTCTTTGAATTATCATGGATTGATGCTTTTTTCTGCTGGAGTTCGTTCCTGATTCCGAGGAGATTTTGCTGCCGCTGCACTTCGCGCCTGACAACCTCAGCGATCAGGTCAAGTTCCTGCACCCCTTTTATCTCGACACGGGCACCGCCACGGATTGATATATTCACGTCCTGACGGATCGTGCCAATCCCCCGTTTTACCTTACCGGTCGAACGGAGTACCATGCCAATATACTCGGCTACCTCCTGAACCTCTTCCGGAGTGTGCATGCAGGGAGAGGTGGTGATCTCGATGAGCGGAATACCCAGGCGATCCAGAGAAAAAATATCGTCTTTGACCCGTTGGGCTGCCTCCTCTTCAAGGCATATCGTCTCGATCTCACCCCCGTTAGGGAGTGCCCCGTTCAATGCGACAAGCGCCGTGCGCTGGAATCCGCTGGTGTTTGATCCGTCTATAACGAGTTTGCGCATCGTATGCACTTGCTGGACAGGTGTCATGCCAAACATCTTTGCAATAGTAAGGCAAACTGAAAGTGCCTCATCGTTCAGCGGTGCCGGGGGCTCCTCATCGTTTTCAATAAGGCATGTAGTATCATACGTATAATAGTGGAATTTCCGGTCGCGCTTCATCTCTTCCTGGGCAGCTCGGTCAATCTCCCCCATTTCACTCTCAGTGACCCTGAGATAGCGGAAGAATTCGCCCGAATGCTCACTGCTGTCGCGGAGGAGAGTCTGGCAGTGGCAGAATAGTTTCTCCTTGGTATTCAGCTGCTGGTGGATCTCAATGCCGGCCTTAAGTCCTGCCGCCTTATAATCCATGGGTGCTTCTCCGGTTACATTCGCCTTTGAGATCTACCTGCATAAGTGCAGCCGCTTTTTCCGGATCCCTCTCGTTGCCCAGCACCCACATCATTTTCACGAGTGCCACTTCGGGAAGCATATCGCCTCCTTCGATGACACCTGCCGTAAGCAGGTCGCGCCCGGTATCATAGACCCGGTCACAGACCCTGCCCTGCATGCATTGGGAGGTCATCACAACTACGGTATCCCTTTTTATGAGTTTTTGCAGGGAAGGTATAAGTGTTGTACTCACGTGCCCGAGCCCGGTACCGGCGAGGACGAGTCCTTTGTATCCCTCGTACGCCTTGAGCAGGTCAGGAGACATCCCGGGATAGAACTGGATAAGCCCGCAGTGTTCTTCCAGCTTGTCATGCAGGGCGAGCGTCTGGCTCCCCCGTCGAACTGCGAAGCTTTTCAGGGTTACTTCGCGGGAGGGATATGCCACAGTACCAAGGGGGTCTATCCCCATGCTCCGGAATGCATCACGACGTGATGAGTGCATCTTGCGCACGCGTGTTCCCCGGTGAATCGAGCAGGTGTCATCGTTTGTCGTGGCATGCATTACCACCGTAACCTCCCCGAGATCGCTGGTTGCTGCGCTGGCGGCGCATACAGCATTCATCGCGTTATCGCTGGATGGGCGGTCAGCAGACCGTTGCGATCCAACAAAAACAACAGGCACCGGGGTGTCGATCATGAAGCTGATTGCAGCGGCACTATACGCCATCGTGTCGGTACCATGGGTGATAATGACCCCGGTAGCCCCGTTTTTAATCTCTTTATACACAGCACGGGCGAGTTCCTGCCAAATCGCCGGTGTCATATTCTCGGAAAGTATGGTAGCAAGGGGAATTGTGCGGTACTGTGCTACCTTTGCCAGTTCAGGGATGGCCATAAGAATATCGCCTGCATCAAACTGGCTGGTGACTGACCCGGTCCGGTAATCGATCCTGCTTGCAATAGTACCGCCAGTTGATACGATAGACAGTGCAGGGAGATCACTTTTTTGCGGGACTTGTGATTTTTTTGGCAGGGATTCTGCGGGATGCCCGAAAAATGTGCAGGAAACCGGATTCACACCAATATTGTAGCCGGAATCCAGTTTCACTACTGCCATCCCGTCACGTTCTGTGATGAAAATTCCTTTCAGGATTTTCCCACCATACGTGCATTCAACCAGGTCGCCTGAGGTATAATGCGGGCTTATACTACCAGCCTCCGCGCTTTTGCGATCAAATCTTCTTTTGCAAATGAAAGTTTTGCGAGCCGTTGATCGATATGGGAAGAATCCGCATCAAGCTGCTTTTTGCGCTCACTTATGGCGATCCTGATTGCAAAGGGTGCGGGTCCCCCGGGAGCTTTCCGGAGAGCAATGGAATAGGAAACATCCAGCACCTCATCGATATTCTGCTGGGTGAGTCCTTTAGCCACAAGGGATATCCCTCCCCCAACTTCCCGTGCACCTTCTTCAAGGGTGGAAAGGGAGAGATTTCCTTTCTGCACCGCTCTCCCGACAATGTTGTGTGCAGTGCGGAAGGGAAGGCCGTATGTTCTGACCAGCGTATCAGCAAGTTCGGTTGCAGTTGAAAATCCTTTGCCAGCCTCTTCTTTCATCCGCTCAGTATCGAATGTCGCACTCGAGAGCATATCGATAAGAAGACGGAGGCTCTCGTTTGCGTCCCGCATACCGCGCCATATATGGGGGGTGAGCTCCTGGAGATCGCGGTTGTAACTCATGGGAAGGCCTTTAACGGTAAGGAGAGCGCCGGCAAATGCACCGAAGACGGACCCTGACTTTGCCCGCATGATCTCAGCGGTGTCCGGGTTCTTTTTCTGCGGCATAATCGACGAAGTTGAACAGAATGCATCATCAAGGTCAACAAACTTTACAAATGACGTGCTCCAGATAATCAGTTCCTCGCAGAGCCGGCTCGTGGTCGCCATCAGGATGGAAAGGTCGGCAAGCGTCTCCAGTGCAAAGTCCCGGGTAGCCACCGCGTCCATCGTATTTGTCACCAGCCCGTCAAAACCCAGCAGGCTGGCGGTATATTCACGGTTAATGGGGTAACCGGTGGATGCGAAGGCTGCTGCGCCAAGCGGGGACTGGTTCACCCGTACATATGCGTCCTTTAGCCGGTCGAAATCGCGGGAAAATGCCTGTTCATAGGCAAGGAGGTGGTGGGCAAGGGTGGTAGGCTGGGCGTGCTGCAGGTGGGTAAATCCCGGCATCACGGTCTCGATGTGCAGTTCAGCGAGGGCAACAAGCACTTCCCGCACTTTGAGAAGTGCTGACATCTGTTTGAGCATCTCTTCCCGCAGCTTGATCCGGATGCATGTCGCGACCTCGTCGTTACGTGATCGTCCCATGTGCATACGCCCGCCAGCGTCTGCTCCAACAGATTCGATGAGGAATGATTCTATTCCGGCATGGACGTCTTCAAAACGCTCATCAAAAATCTCTTTTGGGATCCCCTCATCAAAGAGCTCAAGCAGCGCAGAAAGGAGCTGTTTTGCGATATCACGGTCGATGATCTTCTGTTTTTCCAGCATCAGCACATGAGCAAGATCCACAAGAATATCTGCGTCAGCAATACAGCGGTCTGAACGCATTGATGAGAGAAAGTGTATCATCTCACCCGTCCTCTCACCGGAAAGGCGCCCCAACCTTACAACATCTGTTCGCATCCGTTCACCCTTTCGCTTTCTCTTTGTTTACCTATTGGTCGTATATTGATTAAATCCACGCCTTTCGAGCAGCGAGTTCGATTGCCCGCTGCACGGATTCGCGGGGGATGATGGTTGCGACCGGTATCCGGACGAGCTGCTCAATCACACTTGAGAGGATAGGAGCACACACGATTGCGACTGCACCCTCGCGCTCAGCCCTGACAGCGGCTACAATCGCATCTTCCATCGTGTGGACCGGGTATTCCCGGACTTTGATGCGCTGTGCATCCACTTCAGCGGTTCGCTCTTCAATCGTATCAAGGACCGACCGTGCAACGATAAGACCGATAAATTCCCCCTCAGTTGTACGGTAGAGCTGGCGGAGGGCGCGGATTATTGCGCGCAGCGTTGTGAGGTTGGGAGAGCGTTTGCCATGCATAATCTTGTATAATGAACTCTGCGCAATCCCGCTTTTTTCCGATAATTCCCTGACGCTTATACGGAGGTCGTGGCGGAGAAGGTCATTAAGCGTCCCTATAAATTCCTCATCTGAGGCAAGTGCTGAGCGCGTGAGCCGGTCAATTGGGTCCACCTGTATCATATAATAGATACAATAAGGCTAATTCCAGAAAAATTTTTTCGTATTGTCCTTACATGATGTAACAAATGGATTGAAAATAAATTTAATAAAATCTTTTTTATGGACAGCTACTCTTCAAAATTTATCTGAATGTATAATTTATGAGGAAAAAATGTGACAAAAATAGAGAAAAAATGCCCATATAGCGAAATATTTAATATTGACAGAACAACGTTCCCGTATGAAAACGATGAAAATTCCGGTAATCGCGCTCATCGCTATTGCCCTCTTACTGCTTACCGCCGGTTGCACACAACCTGCAGGAACTCCTCCGGCAGTCACTACGACAACCGTCCCTGGCACTCAGGCAGGTACTGAGATTGATGTTCTGTATTCCGGGTTTGGCACAATGCCAACGCTCATGGCATCCAAGCAGATCGATGCGTACATTGCCTGGCAGCCATATGTGGAAGTTGCACCTATGGCCGGGTTCGGCAAGGTACTTTCGTACTCTGGTGAGTTACCCCCGGATTCGAAATGGAAAGGTCATCCCTGTTGTGTTTTTGTGACAACAACCGGTATGGAAAAGGAAAATCCCGAACTGGTCAATGCAATGACGGCATTAATGATGTTGTCAACGGATTATATCAACACTCACCAGGAAGAATCCGGCGCAATAGTTGCGGACTGGCTTGCCGGAAAGAGCAATTTCACGTATGGTAACATTTCGGTATCATCTGAACAGGCTATGACCCGGGCTATTTACACGGTTAACTTTACCAATACACCCTCAGAAACCTGGCAAAATGGCATCCTCCAGTTCATGTATGCACAGCGTGAGCTTGGTGTGCTGAACGGCACCCTGATGAGCGCCAGCGACGCTGATGCAAAAACCATTCTCTTCGATTCAACACCTTACGAGAACGCAAAACAGATGATCCAGAATAAAAAGATAATAACCCCGGCTAAAGCGACCCGCCAGCTCGGGTACGGGTACCTTCTGTCTGACCATGACACCATGCTCTTTGTTGCCGTGAAAAAATGGCAGTACTTCAATGATACCTACGGTATTGCACTAAAACCACGGGATCCGACCCAAAACAGACCGGAGATTGTTGACCTGATTGTGAACGGCCAGCCCGTCGCCGAGATAAAGCTTATTTCAGCAGAATTCGGAGGACCCCTGATGCAGCTGGCTGCCACCAATGCAATCCAGTTCTCAATTGTAGGAAACCCCCCGGTGATTGCTACTGTTGACAAGGGCAACCCGGTTAAGATCGTTATGGCAGCGAACCTCGAAGGCTCCGGTGTGGTAGTTTCCGCAGATTCCCCGGCAAAGGACTGGCCGGGTTTCTTTGCCTGGGCAAAACAGCGATCTGATGCAGGAAAACCCCTGAGGATCGCTGACCCGGGAAAAGGATCAATCCAGGATATTCTTCTCAAATATTCCATGAAAGAGAGTGGTTTATCAGTGAAAGAAGTCAAATCATAATCCGATGAAAAAACCCCTTTATTTTTTACTGCCGGTTCTCATCCTGATCACGTGGGAAATTGCCGCCACGCTGATCAATAATGAATTTATTCTCCCAAAACTCGAATCGATTCTTGCGGTCCTGCTTAACCCGATTGGTACGACGTACATGATGGGGACGGGAAGTTTACTCGATAATGCGACAGCAAGTATAATCCGTATTGCGCTTGGCTTTATTCTTGCTGCATTCATCGCTATCCCCCTTGGAATCGGAATGGGACGATCAGAATTTGTCCATGAATTTTTTGACTCAACCATACAAATCCTGCGTCCGATCCCCCCGCTTGCCTGGGTGCCTCTTACCCTTGCCTGGTTCAAAATCGGGATTACCTCAATAGTATTCATCATATTCATCGGAGCTTTTTTCCCGATCCTGTTGAACGCCATCGATGGCGTAAGAGGAATTAAAAAGACCTGGGCTGAAGTTGCAACAAACCTTGGAGCTCATGAACGCCAGTTGATGGTAAAAGTGATCCTTCCCGCCGCAGCACCAACAATCTGGACCGGGTTGAGGGTAGGGTTCGGCGTGGCCTGGATGTGTGTAATTGCTGCAGAATGGATGCCGGGAACAACACAGGGACTGGGGTATCTTATCCTGTATGCCTACAATTTTGGCCAGATCAACGTTGTGGTCGCGGGTATGGTGGCTATTGGGCTCATCGGCATTGGGTTTGATGTACTCTTCAAATGGGTAGATAAACGATGGTTCGGGTGGCGATCGCTTGAGCGATGAATATGGTAAAGAAGGTATAAATAAGGAGTGAAGAACATCGTGAATCTTTCACTTAAGGACGTTTCAAAGACGTTTACTTCTGAAAAAGGGGAGAAAATTGAGTCGTTGTCATCTATCAACCTTGATATTGAGAACGAAGAGTTTATCTGTCTTCTTGGACCTTCCGGGTGCGGCAAGACCACTCTGCTGCGCATTATTGCCGGACTGGATCGTCCGAGTACCGGCAGTATTAATCTGGGTGGATTTGTTATCGATCGCCCTAACCCGCAAATCGTTATGATTTTCCAGGAATATTCACTCTATCCCTGGAGGACCGTTGTTGCCAATATCGGGTTTGGGCTCGAGCTCAGGAAGGTACCGGCACAGGAACGTCATTTGATCATAAAAAAATATATCGAAATTGTCGGTCTCGAAGGATTTGAAAATAGTTATCCCTACGAGCTCTCCGGTGGTATGCGCCAGAGAGTGGCGGTTGCCCGCGCACTTGCAGTCGATCCCTCAATTCTTCTCATGGATGAACCGTTCGGGGCGCTTGATGCCCAGACGCGGAACCTGTTGCAGCAGGAACTTCTTAAGATCTGGGAAAAAACCAAAAAAACCATCCTTTTTGTGACTCACAGCGTAGACGAAGCTGTCTTTCTTGCTGACCGTATTGTTGTCCTGACGCCACGACCGGGAAGGATTTGTGAGATTATTTCTATCGATAGTCCCCGTCCCCGGGACCGTACCAGCGTGGAGTTTGCCAAAGTGCGGCGCCATGTCCTTGATCTTATCAACCAGCCAAAATGTACCATCCAGTAAGGTTTAATACGCCCCATCTCCATTTTATAAAAGCAGTTTGTGAAGCGTACCGGCATGAATATCTGATAATATCTGCATGTTAATGCCCGCTTTTAGTAATATTTCACAGGAGTAGGACGCGATGGTTAGAAAACCGGCAAAGATGTACAGGAACATTTCAAAGAAAGCCTATACGCGACGCGAATATATGGGTGGTGTTCCGGGGAGCAAAATCGTACAGTTTGAGATGGGAAACCTCTCCCAGGAATTCCCGACTGAAGTTGACCTGATTGTGGAAGAGGCATGCCAGATCCGGCACAGCGCACTTGAGGCTGCCCGTATTTCGGTCAACCGCAGGCTGATGAAAAATGTCGGCAGGTCAAACTTTCATTTCAAGGTCCGTATCTTCCCGCACCATGTCCTGCGCGAGAACAAGCAGGCAACCGGCGCCGGCGCCGACCGTGTCTCTGAAGGCATGCGTCTGGCATTCGGAAAAGCTGTCGGTACCGCAGCACGCGTGGATGCAAACCAGAAGATCCTGACGGTCTATTCCACCCCGCAATACCTGGAAAAGATCAAGGACGCTCTTAACCACGGCGGGCACAAGCTCCCGACACCCTCCCACCTGAAAGTGAGTGAGATCAAGGTCAGTGGAAGGATAGTTTTAGCACCCAAGCTTGTTGGTGAGAGAGTAGTTGAAGCTCCCAAGGTCGAGGAGGTCGCGGCAGAACCCGTCAAGGGAGCCGAGGCACCGGCAAAGGGCGGCAAGGGAGCAGGCAAGGGTCCGGCAGTTGCAGCAGCCAAGGGTGCACCGGCAAAGGGTGCAGAACCCACGAAAGCCGAAGAGAAGAAGGGCCCGGCTCATGGCCCGTCTCATGCCAAGGGTGGCAGGGACAAGAAGTAATTTTTTCCGGTTATCTTTTTTTATATACTACCCAATTGACGGTGAAATACGTAAAAATCTAAAGTTCTGATGATGGTCTGCAATTATTTTAAGATCTGTACGTCTTACCTTTTTATAAAAAATCTGGTACTAAACTAGGACTTCCCTTTTTTTTTATTTTACGGCAACAAGAATTGCACAACTCCGGCATTTCCACAAACAATCAACATAGTGGAATCCTGCCTGTTGCATATCATTTCGCATATCCCAGATTGTCCCTGGTTTATCACCCATTTTTTCTTCGTGTTCAAGCCGGGTTTTTTTGAATTCATCAAAGGATTTTTCAATCCCCATGTTATCACGCATCTGACCGATGATCGATTCAATACGGGTATCAAATTCCCATTGATCAATAACCCTGGATTCGCATTTGAATAAATCACCATTGATAAATAAACCATCTGTTTTCAGGATCTCTCTGATACTGCGATAGAGCCCGACCCTGTTTTCAAATGCAATATGATGAAGGGCGAAACAGGAAACAACTGCATCGAATTCTCTTTCGGACGTAGCACCAAGAAGGTCTTCATTTAAATTGTGTTGAATGATGTGGATATTCGGGTTTGATTTGGAATCTTTCATGACTTAACCGGATCATTTCGTCAGAGAAATCCATTAAATATGCACGAGAATGGGGTTTAAGCTTTATAATATCGGCTGTGACATCTACATAGCCACACCCGATGTCCAGAATTTTGGGATTTTTAGATGCATGCGTTGTCGCCAACCCTGAAATAACTGATAACATTTCATTGCGTTTTGGAACGAACACATTCACGGTTTCAGCGTAATATTCTGCTGCTTCCTTAGATTGCCATGCCTCGTTTTGAATGGTATTCCCCCGCTCACTTAGAATGATAAATTATATGAGAATGGTATCCTTTACACCTTTTTCCGGTTTTATAAGAATTGGTTTGGTGCATCATCGAGACTTTCTTTTTTTTTAAAACCCAATATTAATTGTTAAAAATTTTTAAAAAAATAGCAGCGTTCTGTGGCACGTTCTTATGGTTGGTTGGCAAGGATTCAACTGCGTTACCAT
>Ga0209777_10001534_pt1 | contig 32835 bp, 31 predicted proteins | sample FrelakmetHBP12HB_FD_187147 | JGI IMG/M metagenome (GOLD analysis project Ga0209777, IMG submission 187147) | Freshwater lake sediment microbial communities from the University of Notre Dame, USA, for methane emissions studies -HBP12 HB (SPAdes)... | ecosystem: Environmental > Aquatic >... | reverse complement strand
CGATCTCATACGCGCCGGCGGCGAAGCGGGCTTTCTATGCGGCCCGCTGAGCGAAGAAGTCGGCGGAGGGTCGCTTGGGATCGAGGCGCTTGCCGTGCTGATCGAGAAACTTGCCGAGGGCGCCGCCGGCCCCGCGATGATATTTGCGGCCCATCTTGCCGTAACAGCCACATTGGCCGGGTTTGAAGCGCTAAAGCCCATGTTATCGAAAATGGCCGAACATGCCGCAGATTCGCAGCCTTTTTTGTTCGGTGTGGCGCTGCCCAAAACCGCGGTCTCTCTTGATCGGCCTGCGATTCCCCTCGTTGAAGAAAAGAAGGGCGATTTGGTGATAGCCGGTGATTTCGTTTGTTTCCCCGCTCCAACATCATGTCGCCAGGTCATGCTCGTAACCGGAGAAAAAGACGCCCAAGCGGCGCTTGTGGATAGCGATAGATTCAAGGCTCTTTCCGAGGCGACCTACCCAGGCTCCGGCCTGGAGGAATTTAGCGCGACGGGACTAAAACTGGATAACTTCAAAGTGTCTGATGATGAAGTCCTGGACAAATCGGCCTGCCAGCCATTGTGGCGGCATCTGCGGATATTAACCGCGTCGGCTCAGCTTGGAAACGCCCGCGCAGCGGCGCGCCAGGCATGGGAATACGCCGGGGAGAGAATACAAACTGGCCGGAAGATAATAGAGCACCAGGATGTGAGGAGGACGCTCGAAAACATGGCGGAACTCCTTAGCGCAATGCTCGGCATGGCAAGGCTTGCCGCCAGCGCTCCTACCGGAAACGCAGCCGTCGCATTGGCCCGGCATGCCTATACATTTTGCGGGACAGCCGCCGAGCAGGTATGCCTCGATGCCATCCAAACGCTCGGCGGTTATGGGTACATGAAGGATTACGGTCTGGAAAAGCGCGCCCGCGACGCAAAAAGCCTCCAATGCCTCCTGGGCACGTATATCGAGGACATTCTTGGAGAAACCTAGGAATTTTAGATTTTAGATTCTTGAACCAGACAAGGGGCTTAAGCCCCTTGTCTCCTCAATCCAAAATTATAAGGGGGGGAAATCATGGAAAGACTGGAGCGGATGAGGGAAATTCACAGCCGGCTTCTCAGGATCGCGCAAACGTGGGCGGGGAGGAAAGAATACGACGCCGAGCTGGCGGCCAGGCTGCGTAAAGAGGCCGTGCGCATAAATCACGCCCATTACCTTGAGAATATACCTGCGTATCGGAAACTCGCCCAGGAGGAAGGAATCGGGAAGCTGGACGATATCCTTCCCATCAAGAAATACCTCATGTCCACAGACGACATCTTCAAGTCCTATAACCAGCAATGGTTGGACAACAAGGAATTCGGCAAGATGAACGAATGGCTGGGGACCATCTTCCATGAGCGGATCAACCTTGACGTTGATGGGATAAGAACGATAGATGAGTGGATAGACAGGCTTTCCGCCGCCGGCATCACCCTCGCATATAGCTCGGGCACCACTGGCCGCTTCTCTTTCGTTCCCCGGTGCAGGTTGAGCTGGGAATTGTTCACGAGCGCGCCGACCTGTTACATTGCCCCCATGCTGCTCAATCTGGGGCTGGGGAGCGCCATCCAGAAGCTGCTTTTAAAGCCCGCCATTAAATTTATCCCTCCGTTCACTTTTGCAGAGCTGGTGAAAAAGATCGGGCTTCCCGATTATGACGGGATTTTTCTGGCGTTTAGAAAGGGGAACATGGGCATCCAACTGGTGTCGCAGGAGTTTTCGAAAAAGATGTTTCGGAATTCGTTCTTCCTTTACGACATCCCTCTCTCGGCTTCCGCGATACGATTCATAACCCGCGGGCCGGTGGATGATTTCGACCGGAAACATCTTGCGGAATTCGCCGCCGCCACGATCGGAAAAAAAGAGGAAAATTACGCAAAAATCATCAACCAGATGAAGCGGTCAGCCGCCGCGGGCCGTAAAATATTCCTCTTCGGAGCGCCTTATCAATACAAGGAACTCGCGGAAATGATCGCCGGAAAAGAAGGGACGCTCCCGTTGAAACAGGGCAGTTTCCTCCTCACCGGCGGAGGATGGAAGTCATTCGAGGGCGAGAAGATAGATCGGGAATCGCTGGTGAAAATTATCTCGGACGTGTTCGATGTGCCGCGTTCCCTCATCGTGGACGGGTACTCGATGACGGAGATCAACGGCCTTTTGGTCCTCTGCGAACACGGGCGCTATCATCTTCCTCCCGTCGTGGAGCCGGTGATACTGGACGAAAATCTTCTTCCGCAAGAAGGTAAAGACCTGAAAGGCGCCTTTGGGTTCCTCGACCCGTTCGCCATCTCATACCCCGGGTTCATCGTCAGCGGCGACAATGTACGGATGTTGGACGAAAAATGCCCTTGCGGGATGTTCGGCCCCGCCTTCACGGAAGTCGGCCGCTCGCCGGGCCGCGAGATAAAAGGCTGCGGCGGCATCATGGCGTCCGTACAGGCCTGATTCGCCGTCGGATGCAGGCGACGGATAAGGGAGAAGGATATGAAAAATATATGTGATGAATTAAACTTATTGTCCAACGCCAAAGGGGTCGTGAGGGTTCCGCTTCTTGTAAAGGGCAAGATAATTGCGCCGCCCGAGTTGAGCGCGGCCCAGATCGAAAGCGCATTCAAGTCACTGCCCGGCGATGAAACATGCGCCAAGCTGGATAATGCGCTCCTTTTGCGCGAGCCGGTGATTGACCGGGAAACCATGAAATACACCGGGGATTACATCTATCAGGTCATGGCCCGGGTAAACCCGATGGAGCTTATCGAGTTCGACATCGAGAAGCTGGTCGGCAGGCTCTATGCCCTGCCCTTTTCCGAGGTCTTGTCATACCTGAAATCCCTCCTTGATGTTTTTAACGATAACAGGGTGCTTGTGGAAGAGGCGCGCGAGCTGACCCGCGCCACAGCGGAGCACCCGGACCCCTATCACGACGCCGCATTTGCCGCTTTTCCTCTGGTGCTTTCCCCCGAAACGGCTCAGGCTACCGTTGATACGGAGCTTTCCATCTGGGGCAAACCGGGCCGCGAATTCCTCGATGGGTGGGTCGAGACACCCGCGCGGCTATTCCCCGGAATGGCGTCGCTTATGGGACAGAATCTCTTCAAGGATGAAATGCCGGAGGGGATGAAGTGGGAAAAGGCCATGATACGCGCCATGCCGACGCGCCAGTTGCACATCACGGCGGGCAATGCGCCTGCGATACCCGTTATCTCACTGCTTCGCGCAATTCTCACGAAAGCCGCTGCCGTAATCAAATCTCCCTATGGCGCCACCATACCCGGCGCCCTGGTGGCGCTTGCCGCCGCCGCGGCCGCCCCCGACCACCCAATCACCCAAAATCTCTCGATCGTCTACTGGCCCGGTGGCGATTCGAGCATCGAAAACGTCCTCTTCATGCCTACCGCTTTTGACCGTATAGTGGTCTGGGGCGCGCCAGACGCCGTCGCTTCCGTGCGCGAAAGGGCCAAGTTCACCCGGACGGTCTGCTTCAATCCCCGATATGGGTTCAGCTTTATCGGCAATGAGGCTTTTCAGGGAGAGCTGCGCAAAGTGGCCATCAGGGCCTCCCTGGACGCAATGATCTGGAACCAGAAGGCATGCATCGCCTCGTTCGTGCAATATGTCGAGGGGACGGACGAACAGGCCGAGTTGTATGCGCAGACCCTTAAGGATGTCCTCTCAAAATGGGATGAATTCGCCCCCAACTTCGTGCCGCCGGCTTCGGAAGGGATTATCAAGCGAATGAAGCGCGGCAAATATATGAACGCCTCATGGCACATCAATAAAAAACACGACGATTTCTCCTCCGCCGTCATCCTGATACCGGATCAGTTCGATATGATGGACCACCCTATGGCCCGCACAGTCATCGTGCGGAGGGTGGACAACCTGAAAGACGCCTTCAAGTACCTCCACCACGCCGTATCCACCGTCGGCGTATACCCCGAAGCCAGGCGCCTGGAATTAAGGGATTCCATCCTCGCCCGCGGCGTGACCAATGTCCTCCCACTCGGCCAGGCCGAGCGCATGTTCGGCGGAATGCCCCACGACGGCATGATGGTGCTCAACGACCTGGTGGATTGGAAAAATGCCTGAATAAAATTGTAGGGGCGACCGGCCGGTCGCCCCTACATGGTCTTTTTTTCGAGATCGAGGAGATGCGCCTTGAGGTCCAGGCCTGACCCGAAACCCGTTAATTTGCCCCCTGCGCCGATCACCCGATGACATGGGATGATTATCGGCAGGGGGTTTTTTCCAACCGCGCGGCCAACTGCCCTTGCGGCCCCGGGGCGGTCAATCCTGCCCGCGATTTCTCCATAGGTGGCGGTACGGCCATAAGGGATTTTCATCATTTCACGACAAACTCTTATCATGAAATCCGGCCCTCGAAGGTCAAGCGGAATCCCGACAAGTCGGGATTTCCCTTCCAGGTATTTCATTATTTCCCTTGTGGCTTCTTGTAGGGGCGCACCTGTGTGTGCGCCCGTTTCCGCGGCCCTGTCCGCTTTCGGGCGGACACGTTGGTCCGCCCCTACGTTGGCGCGATAGCGCTTTTCAATCTCGCGGATAAAAATTTCCTCCGGCGGGCAACGCAATTCTATCCAGACCAACCCATTGCCCGAAACCACAAGCCCCACAGGCCCGATAACTGTATCTATAAGACAATATTGCAGATTTTCCATTCCGCGCGATATGCTATCGCCCCGGCTCGTTTTGTCAAACGAGCCGGCATGCCCGTTGACAGCCAAGCAGAGATTCCTTTAAATTAGACCCAAGGCCTAAAGCCTACAGCATAAAGCCTAAATACCGGAGGTTTGAATGTTTTCACATGATGTCCTGGTGGTAGGCGCGGGGCTTGCCGGGATGAGGGCGGCGGTCGAGGCCGCTAAACATGGCAGCGTCGGGCTTCTCACCAAGGTTTACCCAACCCGTTCTCATTCAGGCGGCGCTCAGGGCGGCATCAACGCGGTTCTCAACCCGAGCGACTCGCTCGAATCGCACGCATTCGACACGGTCAAAGGATCGGATTATCTCGGAGACCAGCGGGCGATCGAGCTTTTTGTCGAGGAGGCGCCGCGAGACATCTACGAGCTTGAGCACATGGGCGCCAATTTCAGCAGGACGCCGGAGGGAATGATCGCACAGCGCGAGCTGGGCGGCGCCAGTTTCAACAGGTGCTGCTTCGCCGCCGACCTCACCGGCCACAAACTGCTTCACCTCTTATACGAACAACTCCTCAAATCAAACGTGATTGTCTACCCCGAATGGTTCGTCACTAGTCTCTATATTAATCGAGGCAAATGCGGCGGGTTGACCGCGTATAACCTGCACGACGGCTCGGTGCGCGGCTTTCACGGCGGCGCGGTGATACTCGCCACCGGCGGCTATGGCCGCACCTTCGCTCGAACCACCAACAGCCACATCGTCACGGGGGACGGAATGGCGCTCGCGCTGAGGGCGGGCGCGCCTTTGTGCGACATGGAATTCGTCCAGTTTCACCCGACCACGCTTTTCGGCACCAACATCCTCGTCAGCGAGGCCGTCCGGGGCGAGGGCGGACACCTGCTGAACAACGAGGGCAAGCGATTTATGGCCGATTACACTCCCGAAAAAATGGAGCTTGCACCGCGCGACATCGTCAGCCGCTGCATCCAGAGCGAGGTGCGCGCCGGAAAGGGCTTCGAGAAGGAATACGTGCATCTCGACGTGACTCATTTCGGCGAAAAGAAGATTCACGAGCGCATCCCGCAGGTGCATGAGCTGGCCCTGAAATTCGCAGGCGTGGAAATCTCGAGGGAACCCATGCCGGTTCAGCCCGCGCAGCATTATTCAATGGGCGGGGTTCGCGCCAACGTTGACGGCGAAACCGAGATCGAGGGGCTTTTCGCCGCAGGGGAGTGCGGCTGCGTAAGCATTCACGGCGCAAACCGGCTCGGCGGAAATTCCCTCATGGAAACCATAGTCTTCGGGCGTCGAGCGGGCGCAAAGGCGTCAATGTTTGTCAAGAATGATACAAATAAAACGCCTCCGCCAATCGGCCTCGAAAAAGATGAGCAGCGTCGCTTACAACGCATCGCAAACAAACGCGGCAAAGAAAAAACGGGCCATCTCCTCAAAATATTGCAGGGCGCAATGACCGCTCACTGCGGCGTTTTCAGGACGGGCCGGGAAATCAAACAAGGACTCGAAAAGGTTCGCGAGCTGAAAAAACGCGCCAGCCGCATCGGGCTGTCCGACTCATGCATGGTTTTCAATACCGAGCTGACCGCTTTCCTCGAGCTCACAAACCTGCTCGATCTGGCCGAGATCATCGCCATGGGCGCGCTCGAACGAAAAGAATCCCGCGGCGCGCATTTCAGGGAAGATTTCCCCACTCGCAACGACGAACAATGGCTCAAACATACCATTGCCCGTCGCGAGCGAGGGAAAATCAAACTGAGTTATGAGCCGGTAAGTATCACGCGATTCAAGCCACAGGCGAGGCAATATTAGGCGGTAGGAAGACAAGGGGCTTAAGCCCCTTGTCTTAAAACCCACAAATAAAGGAAATAAAATGACGACATTCACATTCAAGATACAACGTTTTAATCCCGACGCTGATAAAGCGCCCGGGTTCAAGACCTACAAGGTAAAACTGCCGGACGGCGCGACGGTGCTTGACGGGCTTATCAAGATAAAGGCTGAGAGGGAAGGCTCGCTGTCGTTCCGGCGCAGTTGCCGAAGCGCAATATGCGGCTCGTGCGCCTGCCGCGTAAACGGAAAAGCGATGCTCATCTGCGACCTCCAGGCCCAAACAGCGGTCGCTGAGGGCGTCATTACAATCGAGCCTCTCGAAAATTTCGACATCATACGCGACCTGGTCGTTGACCTCAGGCCCTTCTGGGCCGCCGTCGAGAAAGCCCTCCCGTGGCTCATGCCGGGGCTGGGCGAGCAACCTCAAAAGGAATATAACGTCATTCCAAACGACGATTTTATCGGCCTGGGCAAGGTGGACGTCTGTGTGCTTTGCGCCGCGTGCCATTCCGACTGCCCCGTTATCAAGGAACGCCGGGACTGGCCCGGACCGATACTCAACATCAAAACCGCGCGATTTATACTCGATGCCCGTGACAAAGATGTAAGCCGGGCAACGCGAGCTATGGCCTCGGGACTCGATAAGTGCCTCGAAGCCGAGCAGGATCGCTGCCCAGTGAAATGCCCGAAGGGCATTGACATGGCAAAAGACTCTTTCAAGGTGGTGCGGGATAAGCTGCAAGGGCGACCGGCCGGTATAAAGTTGTAGGGGCGACCGGCCGGTCGCCCCTACAGAAGAAGTTGCAATTATATGCTATGGTACTTTGAATTCCCGGGACGGAGAAAATTCAGGGGGTAAGTTTGGAAGAATTTCCAGATATAGTTCAAGTACTTAAAACGCAGCTTAGAAGAATATTCTTGCTCTGCAACCTTGTCATCCTCTTCGCCTTCCTGGTCCTTTTAATACAAATGGATTTCCGGATCATCTCCAGGACAGTATTCGGTATTGCTTTCTGGATCCTGTTTCTGCTAATGGACGCTTCCATAATCATGCTTTATTTCAAATTGAGCCGCCCGATAAAGCTTTTCTCCGATGAGTGGAAATCCAAAGAGGGCGAACTTGACAGGGAAACACTGGAATACTACTGGAATTCCCTGACGAAGCTGCCGTTCCGGATGGGGATATGGATAGCAATTGTGATCACACTCATTCTGACAACGGGCGCCATCTCTTTTTACTTCATGGGTTTGTATGATCTTAGACAATCAATGATGATGTTCTTTGCCTCGTTCTGGCTGGGGGTGTTTTCGGGAATGGCGCTGTACACGAGGACGAAAGCCACGCTCAATCCGGCGCTGGCGCTGATCCATGGCAGGCAACCGTTCCCCTGGGGAGGAAAGCGGATGAATTTCCCCTTCAAGATGATCGCCATTGTCCTGTTGATCAGCGTTTTCCCGCTTCTGGAAATGAGTTTACAGGTCGAGCGGTGGAGCAACGAGAGCGTGAAAAAGTTCTACCGCGACATGATAATTTCCGATCTGGAGGGCCGCGCAGCCATTCTGCGGGATACTATTGATCCCTCAGCGCCGTTGCCCGACTTCGCACGTCAGTCTGATAAGTATTTCATCATGGCCGAAGACAAGATTCGCAATACCGCCGATCTCCGTGTCAAAAAGTGGGAAATACCTTTGCCGGAATATTTTACCGTCCCGGTCGGCCACGGGCTTGTGCTGGGGCGCAAAGTCAAGCCTGAAGAATGGAAGCCGTACACGCGCAAGGTGCGTTTCACCGTGATCTTGTTCTTCAGTCTCTTCAGCGTTTTGGCAATCCTTTTCGGGTATATTTTCGCGCGAATAGTGAGCGGCTCCACGTCCAACATGACCGTGCTGGCCCGCCATATCGCCCGAGGCCAGGCATTTCGAGACCAGCATCTCATCTCCTATTCGGATGACGAAACGGGGGACCTCTCGATTGCGTTTAATGAGCTGCTGTTTATTGTTCAGAAGCAGTTCAGGCGCATGGAATCCCTGCTCGATCGCATCCGTGAGGCGGTCAACGTGCTGGGAAGCTCGACTGGCGAGATGCGCGCCGTCGCCGACCGACAATTGGAAGGCGCGCAGATTCAGGCGGAAAGGGTCAAGGATCTGGCCAGCGCCAGCGCCGAAATCGCCGCCGCGGCAGCCCAAATCACGGAGAAATCCACGGGCGTCAAAGCAGCCGCCGAAAACACCCTCCAATCATGCAGAGATGGCATCAAGCGCATAGAAAACGCCGTCGGGCAGATCATTGAAGCAAACAAGCGGGCGGAGGACATGGTTGAGAGAATGGGCAGCCTCGAAAACCGCTTCGCCGACATCGAAAAGGTCGCGGAAACAATCGCGGGCGTCTCGGATCGCACCGAGCTGATAAGCCTGAACGCATCCCTGGAAGCCGCCGGGGCGCGGAGACACGGCGCGCGATTCGGCGTCGTAGCCTCGGAAGTGAAACGACTCGCCGTAATGATCGGTGACATGACCGTCGAAATCCGCAGACTGCTCTCATCTCTCCGCGATGCGCTCCACCTCACCGCCAGCGCCACAAGGGAAAGCGCTTCCGCCGTCGCCGAAGGCGTCGCGGGCGTCACCAAAATCCATGATAACCTCGATCAGCTCTCAAAAACAGCCGAAAATACTTATACCTCCACCATAGAAATCAACATCTCCACCAGAGAACAAACACTGGCCAGCAAAAGACTCGCCGAAACCCTAATCGAAATCAGCGAACTCGCAAAACAGGTGGCCATCGGCTCCGAGGAAAGCAGCAAAGCAATCAATGAAATCAACCAGTTAGCCATGAATTTCAATGACATGCTGTGGGATACCGATTCTCCATCATGAGATTGAACAATAATGCTATAGGGGCAACCGGCCGGTCGCCCCTTCAAAGCCGGTAATATTTTTATGGCAAAGATCAGGAGTATTTATCGTTGCGGGGAATGCGGGGCGACCAGTCCTAAGTGGCTTGGGCGGTGCCCGGACTGCGGCTCGTGGAACACCATGGTGGAGGAACGGGAGGAGCCGGAGCCGCATCTGGCCGACGCGCTTCAGCGCCTCGGCGGCTTGCCCTCGCGGCCGATGCCACTTTGCGAAATCCCGCTTGACGGCATGGAGCGCACGCCCATCCGGATCGGGGAGCTAGACCGCGTGCTGGGCGGAGGGTTGGTGGCGGGCGGAGTGGTGTTGATCGGCGGCGACCCCGGCATAGGCAAGTCAACCCTGATGCTCCAGGCGGCGCAGAGGCTCGCCAAGTCGGGCCACAAGGTTCTATACATCACGGGTGAAGAATCGGCGGCGCAAACGCGCCTCAGGGCCGAGCGGCTGGGCAAATCGGAGCCTCAGCTCATGGTCATGGCCGAGACATCTCTTGGGCTGCTTCTTGAAGCGGTTGGGGAAGTGGCGCCGGCCATGATTGTGGTGGATTCGATTCAGACGATGTATGCGGAAACACTTGAATCCGCCCCCGGTTCAATCGCGCAGGTTCGGGAGGTTGCCGCATCGTTCATGCGACTGGCCAAGAAGACCGGAATCACGGTTTTTCTTGTGGGCCATGTCACAAAGTCCGGCGCCATCGCGGGGCCGCGCGTCATCGAGCACCTCGTGGACACAGTGCTGTATTTCGAGGGGGAAGGTTCGCACGCGTACCGCATATTGCGCGCGGTGAAAAATCGCTTCGGCGCGACCAACGAGATCGGGGTATTCGAGATGCGCGGGGAGGGGCTGATCGAGGTTGAGAATCCGTCCGCGCTCTTCCTTTCGGAGAGGGCCGACGCGGCGGCCGGAACGGCGGTTGTGCCATGTCTCGAGGGGTCGCGGCCCATTCTGGTGGAGGTGCAGGCCCTTGTCAGCCCCACCAATTACGGCATGCCGCAGCGCGCCGCGCAGGGCATAGACCGCGGCCGGCTCGCGCTGCTCATCGCTGTTCTCGAGCGCAAGGTGGGACTTGCCCTGGGGACAAGCGACGTGTTCATTAACGTCGCAGGCGGCCTGCGCATCACCGAACCCGCCGCCGACCTGGCCCTCGCCGCCGCCATTGCGTCGTCTTATCGGGATGAGCCGCTCGACCACGCAACGTTATATTTCGGCGAAATCGGCCTCGCAGGTGAAGTCCGCGCAGTAAGCCACCCCGACGTGCGCCTCGCCGAAGGCGTCAAGCTAGGCTTCTCGCATTGCGTCCTGCCCCAAACCAACGCAAAAAGGATAAAACCCCCAAAAGGCATGAAAATCATCCCCGTGAAAAATCTCGCCCAGGCCCTGAAAGTTGATAAACTATAGATTGGAATGAAATTTATAATTCCGTTCCCGCCAATTTTATCCGCCTGAATTCAAAAAGTATTATGCCCGCGGCAACGGATACATTCAAGGATTCCACCTTCCGGTCTATCGGTATTCTGAATAACACATCGCATTTTTTCTTCACCAATTCCCTCAACCCCTTCCCTTCACCGCCTAATACGATTGCGGATTTTTCAGCCCATTCAACCTGATAAATATTCTTTGGGGCGTCCGTGTGTGCTCCAAAAATCCAATAATTTCGCGTTTTCAGCTCATCCAATGCCCTTGCCAGGTTGGTGACACGCGCCACGGGGATCGCCAGCGCCGCTCCGGCCGACGCTTTGACCGCTGCGGGAGACAATGGCGCGGCCCTGTCCTTCGTGGTGACGACGCCTATCGCCCCGGCGGCCAGCGCCGATCTCAAAATCGCCCCAAAGTTGTGGGGGTCTTCAACGCCGTCCAGAAGGAGCAGCGGCCCCCTTCCCTTTTCAATCGCCAAAATATCTTCCAGCGATTTCTCCGGGGGCTGCCTTGCCGATGCGGCGATGCCCTGATGCGATTGGGATTCAGTCCATTTGTCAAGTTCCCTCCGGGGAACGACTTTGACCGTTATCCCCCGTTGTTCGGCAAGCCTGATGATTTCCCTCAGACCCTTTTCCGACCCCTCTGCCACGCGGATTTCATTGAGCGCCCAATCGGCCATCAGGCTCTCTTGAATAATATTTCGACCGAAAATTATCATTTTCCGATACTTTTAACTACCTTTTTCAATGCCGATATGGGGTCTTCAGCGGCAAGTATGGGCCGCCCCACGACGATGAAATCGGCGCCCCATTTTTTTGCCTGAGATGGGGTTGCGGTGCGGCGCTGATCGTCCGCGGGGGAGCGGGGCAGGCGAATGCCAGGCGTTACTATCAGGAATCCCGGCCCGCAGGCTTCCCTGATCCCCCTTATTTCACGGGGGCTGGCTATTACGCCGTCCAGGCCGCATTCCTGCGCCCAGAGGGCCAGGTCGGTCACCCACCCCCTCGGGCTGCGCCTGATGCCTATCTCTTTGAGAGAGTCGGCGTCCATGCTGGTCAACACCGTCACTCCGAGCAATTTGGGAGGTTTATTACGATTAACTAATTCTTCCGCGGCGGCCTCCATCATGGCCTTACCGCCCAGGGTGTGAACGTTGACCATTTGCGCGCCCATGTCCGCGGCCTGCGCCACCGCGCGGGCGACGGTGCGGGGGATGTCGTGGAATTTCAGGTCCAGAAAGATATTTTTCCCTTTTGCTTCGAGCGCCTGGATGATTCCAGCGCCCTCTCGTGTAAATAATTCAAGCCCCACTTTGTACCAGAGCGCCTCATCACCGAGGCGTTCCACCCAGTTTGAAGCCTCCGCAGACCCCGGCACGTCGAGGGCGATAATCAGCTCCGTCATAAGTTCACCTGTTTGCCCACCTTTTAAGATGCAGGCGCTTTATCCAAGTGCCTGCGCTAAGGGACAGCAGCATACTGAGGGCCATGCGCTCGATCTTCGGCGTAAAGGACGATTTTGCCCACATCGCCCTGCGCGCGCGCCCGATCGGCCTCAACATCGGGAACACCTCGCCCATGCGAAAATAAACCCTGCTCACATCCAGCATGGCCTCCATTGCGGCGCTGACCCACGGCGCGTTTGCGAAGGTCCAACCCTCGAAATTCACCCATCCCTCCGGCGTTTCCGGCGGCCTGAATCCCCTCTCCACCGCCTCCTTGAACAACTCGGTTCCCGGATAAGGCGCATAAACGTTCGGGCCGTAGATCGGCGAATCGGGCAGCCGACTTTTCAACTTCTCGATTAGCGCGTACGTCTCGAGAACCTCTTCCTTAGTTTCCCCCGGAAACCCTATCATAAAATGGAAAGCGCTGTTTATCTTGTGTCGCCTGAGTCCGTCAACGGTCTTCCATAGTTGATCCAGGGTTATGTCCTTGCCTATGGCTTCCAGCACCCGGGGAGCGCCCGATTCGACGCCGAACACAAGCTTTTTCAATCCGCTGCGAACCATGAGATCGAGAAAATCGTCATCGAAACCTGAAAAAATGTCCACCCTGCAATCGGCTTCCCATTCGATTCGAGGCCCCATATCCACAATCATCTCGGCGATCTCGCGGGCGCGGGTCGGTTTTGCGAAGAAGAAATCGTCCCGGATAATTATCCCCGATAGTCGAAATCTTCGGACAAACTCGTCAATTCGCGCCCATGCGGTTTTTGCGTCGAAGCTTCGCCATTTGCGGGCGTTGAAGGCCGGGTTATAACAAAACTTGCACCTGTGCGGGCAGCCGCGACTTGTGAAAATATCGAGAACTCTCCCCCCCGGCCCGAACCAGCCGCTCACGTAAGCCTCGGCATTGATCAGCTCATAAGGCACGGGCGGCTCATCGGCAAGGTTGATAAAAGGGCCGGGCGGCGCGCCCTCGACCTGTCCACCCTTTTCGAGGTATACTCCCGGTATCCCGTCCGGCGCGGCGCCATTGGCGAGACAATTAACAAGCCTGGGAAACGACGCCTCGCCCTCCCCGCAAACCACGTAGTCCACGTAAGGCGCGCGCGCCGTCTGCTCCTGCAACAGGCTCGCATGAACCCCTCCCCACACCACCGGGACTTTCCCCGAAGCCATGCAACTCGCCTCGATCGCGCCCGCGAGCATACGGCCGGTGAGAGTCGTAACGCCGAGGCACACGGGCTTTTTGCTGAGCTCGGCATTCAGCGCCCGGCGCCAATCGGGGTCGGCGTTCTCGTCAATAATGCGAACCCTCACCCCGTCCCGCACGAGCGGCGCCGCTATGGCAAGCAACGACCATGGGACGTAAACAACACCGTAAGTGCTCTTGGGGCGAAACAGAACCACGGAGGGGCGATCGGTAGACATCGGGCTAATAATTTATCCGAATAGGACAGAAAGAGCAATTAAGGGCATTGGCGCGGAGGGCTTTGATCGTCTTCCACTTTATGATATTCTAACGAACAAATTCTTGTTGATTAATAAGAATTGATGTGGCTCTTTCCATTGGGATATTTTCCTCGATCGGGAGCGAGACTATGCGCCCAATTGAAGTTTAAGGGGAAATTGGCGGATGAAAATCCTTTACGTATCGCTTGACCCGCGCCAGCCGCTCAGCGCCCGCACCGGCGGCGCGGCGCATGTTCGCGAAATGATTGGCGCCCTCAAGGAGGCGGGTCAACAGGTCGAGGCGCTCGGCCCGGGCAGTATCGGTGTTATTGCAGGAGCGCGGCAGGAAACGTCCCCGGACAGCTCCGCGGTAAAAAAAATGGCCAAATCAATCGTTCCCGCCCGGCTCTGGCTGCTCGTTCGGGACCTTAACGATATTCGCCTTGACCGGAGGGAAGAGGCCCGCATCGAGGATGCGGTCAAGGCACTTTCTCCGGACGTGATATATGAGCGGAACGCCTATCTCTTCGCCGCTGGCGCCAGGGTCGCCGCCAGAATGGGGATTCCTTATTTCCTCGAGATAAACGCGCCGACCGCGGAGGAGCGACGGGAGCATTACGGCGCTCCACTTGCCGCATGGCATCGCCGGATCGAGTCGTTTCAGCGCCGCGTTGCGCGCGGGATAGTGGTGGTGTCGGAGCCTCTCAAGCGATTCCTTATCGAGGCCGGAGTGGACAGAAAAAAAATAAGGGTTGTCCCGAACGGAGTCCGGCTGGAGGGGTTCGACGGCGCCGAGGAAAAGGCGCGCGAAATCAGGAAGACGCTCGCTACGGAAGGCCCGGTTATAGGTTTTGTAGGCTCGCTCGCAAGTTACCACGGCCTTGACCGGCTGTTTGACGCCATGCCAAAGGTGAGGGAGGCGTTTCCTCACGCGACCGCTCTGGTGGTGGGAGGCGGGCCGTTGCTGGAGTCGGTAAAGCGAGAAGCCGGGCGTCTGGGGGCGGGACTTGTGCGATTTGCGGGGGAGGTGGCTCCATCAGAGGTTCCGGCTTATATTTATGCTTTTGATGTGGCTGTCCTGCCGCGCTCTGCGGAATATTGCTCACCGATAAAGCTGTTCGAATACGGCGCCGCCGGGGTTCCGGTGATCGCGCCACGCACTGACCCGGTGTCGGCGATAATGGGGACCAAGGGTAACGGCATTTTGCTCGATGACGGCGATTCCCTGGCTAACGCTATCATAAGGCTGCTCAAAAATTCCGTCGAGGCGAAGGCTATGGGTGCATCCTTTCGGAAACTGGTGACCGAGCGTTACACGTGGAGGCATGCGGCGCAACGGGTTATCGCGTTTATCGAGGAGAGGCTCAAGGGAAGTGATGGGTGATGAATATAGACAAGGGGTTTAAACCCCTTGTCTATTTCTGTCCGAAGAGATGAAAAAAATAAAATGATGAGGCGGCGGAAAATCCGGGTGGCCTACCTGTCCCACGAATACCCGAAGTACACTGAAACCAATCTTGATGTACTTTTGCAATATGCTAATCAATGATATATCATTTCTCCCCCTCGATGTCAAGAGACCAAATGTCAAGTTGTCCCTGACCTTTCAAGTCCTCGCTGGGCGGGCGTGGCGGCCCCTGACCGGTGACGGCCTCGCCCGCGATCGCGGCGGCCCCTGACCGGTGACGGCCTCGCTGGGCGGGCGCGGCGGCCCCCTGCCCCCTGCCCCCAAAGACCCGGAACGGAAGCGGCATTGCCGTCAAGGGCCTTAGTTTTTTTGCCTCAAAAAAATTCCCCCTGGGAACCCTTGACGGCTGAGGGCATATCATCATCACCCGTCCGGTTCCGGTGGCGGAACGACAACCGGAACCGACAACAAAAAACATGGACAGGTTTTTTCTTAATCAATGTTCTTTTTTTTCTAAAAAAGAAAATTGTTCTTCTCTCTCAGGATGGTTTCTTTTGTCTGTGGCGCTTCTCTGGTGCAAGGGGGGACTGCGGGGGGGATGCGGGGCGGGGTGGTATTCTTTTTTTATCTTGCCGGAGCGGGCGCGGCGGGGGGCTTCCGTTATCGTAGCTTTCCTAACCGGAGCATACCTACGGCGCGCCTCGCGCCGAAGTAGGCGACGGCTTGGAATGCGGAGAGAACGGAAGCCCCCCGCCGCGCCCGCGTAGGCCATTCAGGCAGGGCGCATCTTCTCCTGCGCCGAAGCAATATGCTCACGAGGATCAAACCCAACCAGAGGCGCAATCGTAGACCCACCACCAAGGTAAACCTTTTGACACACAGAGCGCCGCAGGCAACCAACGGCGCGCCGCGCGGCGGGCCGCCGCGTCTACCTTTTAACAGATGCGCCCTGCCGATCTCCCGGGGACTCCCCAAAGGCGACCGCTCACACTGGCGGCCCGTCCGCGCCCGTCCGGTTGGCGATCCGGATTCTCTTAGGCTTCGACTCTCAGGATTATTTCTTTTCTTTTCTTGCGCGGCGGCGGCACAGCCGGCGCGCACACAAACGCTCGACCCATCCACCACCCCGCGCGGTTAGCGCCTTGCGCTGGGCGCGCGGGGGCCTCTACCGATCAAATATAGAAGGGCTTGCTTTCGGTTGGGCAGTCTAAGGAGCGGCACGACCGCGCGCGCCCGACACCGCAAGCCGACGCACAAGAGCGGCGGCGGACGGGAGCATCTAAGGGGTGGGATTCTTAGGGGCGGAAGCGACCGGCCCGGTGTCGGGGAGCGAAGCGAGTCGGCAAGCCCTGCGCAGCCGACGCGCGCGCGGGCGTGACGCCGTCTGCGTAGCAACCGTGTATTTTTCTTTTAAGCGCCAGTGAGGGCGGGCGGCGCGGCGGCCACAAGGCGCGTAAGCGCCCGATCGGGTTAAGGCCGCAAGGCCGTCCGCCAAGCCGCCCGCCCGAACGGCACTTAACGACCGCTTCACTTGGAGGGCGTTCACGGTGGCGGGGGCGATACTCGATTGCACCAGGCTAAGATGCTCTGGATGGTTTCCTTGATTTCACCCAGGAGAGTTATCACCGATGTCTCAGTAAGAGACAACTTTGAAAGAGCGCACTTTTCTTCATCGTTATCCCAGAACACACAGCGCCGGTCGCACCCGTTTTCATCCCTGACGCTCATCCATCTTCCAGGACACATGTAAGGTAGGGTCATCATTCTCCTTTCTGGCCGCGCTTTAGCGCGGCAGTAGGGGCCGTCTTCAGACGGCATCAACCGGGCGTGAGCTCGTCTTCAATCAAGATCGCATAATTGACCAGGGCCAACATTGAGCACATCCCTGGATTGGTTTGAGTCTCAAAAAAGTTGCAATCACTTCCGATGCAGCGAACAAACACAGGGGCCGCGCTGCCCCCGCTGACAGCGGGGGCGGACATTAACGGACAGACCTTCATTTCCTCTGTCATCTCTCTCACCTCCTTTCTAACCACGCTTCATTATCTCAATGGCGCGCTTTAACTTCTTGCGCACCCCGGATACATCCAGTTCCAATAAACGTGAAATATCTTCCAAACTATAACCCTCATAATAATAAAGCTCTAGCACAATCTTCTGTCCCTCATTTAACAATTCTAGTCGGCGGTCCAGCTCAGGCAGATACATTGAGTGGCGATCAATAACCCGGCTTTGTTCTGAAAACAAAAGGCTTTGGAAAATCGTTTCGATTATTTCTTCAGTAATCGGCAGCTCGTCCCTACCCGACCTTTCCAATTCAAGAACGGTTTCCATCGCGCCGCACAGGCGCGAACATTTCTTACGACGTGGGCAATTCTTGCAGGTGAACATCTGTTCACTTAATCCTCATCCTCTGGGTCTGGTGAAGGTTCTAAATTCCGTTTTTTGGGAATATAGGTATTAGGGTAAGACGTACGTTTTTCGGGACCACGTGGACCAGAAACAATCGAGATTACAGGCCCGATATGGCCTGTAATCTCGTATAATTCTTCTTCATTCCCGCGCTTCAGGGGGGCTTTTTTATACGTTTTTACTTCGGATCGCCGTCCAGAGCGGGTTTTAGCCTGGCCGGTTTCCTCACCGTCTCCGGTCCAAGCTGCTCTAGAAGCGACAACACCGACCGTAGCTCCGCCCGTGGAAGCGGCGATATCGTCAGCAATCCGTCTTCTTCTCCAACCCTGTAAGCGTTTCCATGCCTCAACCGTATAGATCGAGACGCCACACCAATTAGAGATTTCATAGTCACTCGCTCCTAAACAATAAAGCCGAAAGGCTTCTTCCCTTGTCCACTCTGTGCGTTTACTCACACCCTGAGGATGACCAGGCATCCGGCAATTGTCAAAGCAAGCATGACAATAAGGACATTATAGACCAGGCATCCAAAAGGATCGTCTTCATCAACCATCCACTTGAGCATCATTTCTTCTTGGCCTTCTTAACGCCGGTCGCCTCGACCGGCGCTTCTTCTTCTCCCTCTCCCGTGAAATCAAAAGCGCCTTGATCGTTATAGAAATCCTCAAAGGATTTCTTCACCTCTCCGCGTTGTCTCGACAAACGATACTCCAACCGCTTCTCCTCCAGGAGTAAGTCGGCCAGTTCATCTTCCCGCGCGCTTCTTACCTTTCCCATCTTTCAGGACTCCTTTCTTTCTGTCGCCTTTCGTTGGGTGCTTCTTCTGCTTCTCTTCTTCACTCCTGACGCGCCTGGCTGGGTGCTTCTTCTGCTTCTCTTCTTCTCTCCGGACATGCCGCTCCGGAGGAAGGGACCTGTGCACAGCCGGGCGCTTCCTTTCCCCCGGAGCTTCAACATACCTGGTGACGTTCCCTTCACCCACCCTGCACCATGACTCCACCTTCTTCCATCGAGCAAGCGTCAACGCTGGCACCCCCGTTGCCATGCTGATCTTATGCAGGCTATGTCCTTGCTCGAACAGTAGACGAACGACCTTACGCTTCGCATCATCATAAGCCATCCTTATCACCTCCCTTCCCTACTCCCCGAATAATCTCAAGGGATTCTTTTTGCTCTATCTCATCCTCATGAATATATAGCTCGGTTGTCTCTATGCTTGCATGTCCCATATAACGCTGAACGCGACGCATATCCCGCGTGGCGGCAAATAAGCGAGTCGCCACCGTATGCCTCATTAGATGCAAGCTGCAATAGCTTTCACGCATTATGCCGCTGGCCTTCAACAAGTTCTGGAATGATATTGATAATGTGGATTTATCAACATTGAAAAGGCGGTCTTCATTCTCACAGACAAGAGTCCAATCAAGCAAGGCTTCCCGAAGATACGTGTCAATAGGAAAGGTTCTTATCTTTCCCATCTTTACCCGGGTTGTAAAAGAATCCCCGCCCACCTGGCTGAATCGGAGTTGAAGAATTTCATTTAAACGCAAGCCAAGCAGAGCCAGGTTATAGATCACCCGCCAGCGCTTTATTTTTACGCTGAGTTTTCTTTTACGTGGACCATAAAGTAAAGTCCAAATCCGATTCATTTCTTCCTCAGTAAGGATCTTTCTACTTCGTCGTTCTAATTTAGGGACAGGCACATTATATAAAGCAGGCTTAGAAATGATGCCTTCTTCAAAAGCAAGGCGAAGAATTCTCCGAATGACCTTTATCAACTTAATCTTCGTATTGTGGCCGAGCTTCAGGGAATCGAGCCAGGTAAAAAAGAGAATCTTAGACACTTGAGCAGGATCGAGAATAGAGCAGGAAATACACCAGGAACTAAACGCGGTAAATATGCGCACAGGTCCCCGTATTTCCGTAAGGGACTTATATCCCGCGTAGCGTCTCCAGTTTTCAAGACATTCAAAAAACAAAGGTGCTTGAGGACTTTTGCTTTTTATATCTGCCCCTGCCACCCTAGAATTCAGCATGAAAATCTCCTATCTGGCCCACGAATACCCGAAGTACACTGAAACCTTTGTGTACCGTGAGGTGGAGCGTCTTCACCGGCTGGGGATTGACGCGCTGGTCTTGGCCATGAAGCGGCCCGAGCGCACGGGCGCTATCGAGGGCGCGGAGAAGCTGATCGCGTCCGCGCGCTATCTCGATCCCGATTTCGGTTTCCGGTTCTGGTGGGCGCAGGCGGCGGCGTTCCTCAAGGCGCCGTTGCGATATGTGGGCCTGCTGACGCTCGCGCTGAGATCGGAAGAGCGGCGCTCCGGTGTGCCGCTGCGCATCAGGTTGGGGTTTTTTCTTCGCGGCGCACTGGCGGCGTGGTTGCTTGGGAGAGAGCGGGACATCAGTCTGTTGCATTGCCCCGCGACGGGCGACGAGCTTGTGGCGGCGCACGTTGCGTCTGTGCTGAGCGGTATACCTTTGAGCTTCACCCTTCATGCGCCCCTCGCGCTATTTTTAGAAAGCCCTCTATTAAAGAAACATGCGCGGGACGCCGCCCTTATAATCGCAATCTCCGAAGATGCCCGACGAAGGATTGTCGAGTTGGCGGGCGAGGAAGTGGCGGGGCGCGTGAAAATCATCCATTGTGGCGTGGATTTGCCTGAGAACGTTTATTCGTACGATAAGACAAGGGGTTTAAACCCCTTGTCTGAAGAACGTTGTTTTAGTAATTACCGCGTAATAAGCGTGGCCAGTCTATCCCGTTTCAAAGGGCACGACGTGCTTATCAGGGCGATGGGGCTTCTGGCCGGGCGGGGCGTGACGGCCACTTGCGAAATCGTCGGCGAGGGAGAGGAGCGGGCGCGGCTTGAGGCGCTTATCAGGGAATTGGGCATCAGGGATCGGGTCAAATTGCTGGGCGGCAAACCTCCCGATGTCGTCGGGGAACTGCTCAAAAGCGCGCGGTGTTTCGTCCTGGCTTCCCGCGTGGATGAAAGAGGCCATCGGGACGGCATACCCGTTGCGCTCATGGAGGCCATGGCGCGCTCGGTTCCCTGCGTGGCGTCCGGGATATCCGGCATACCTGAGCTTATAAAAGATGGGGAAACCGGCCTGCTGGTCGCTCCCGAGAATCCCGCCGCTCTTGCCGACGCCATCCAGAAGCTGCTCGATGACCCCGACATGGCGGGGAAAATCGCGGAGAGGGGCAGAAAATGGGTCGCGGAACAGTTTTCACTCGATGAAGGAGCGCGACTTGTCGCCCGCGAGTTCAACAGGCTGGCTCATTCCATTGTTTATATAAGCCATGAATATCCAAAGGTCACCGAGACTTTCATCCGGCGGGAGGTCGAGGCGCTGCGGCGTGCGGGATTGCATCTGATTGTGTATTCATTCCGAAATCCTAAGACAAGGGGTTTAAACCCCTTGTCTTTTCATAGCCCGAAAAGCACTGGCGCGTATCGTCGTGCCTCTAGGGAAGAAACTGGTCCTCAGACGGTATATCTTCCGCGTCCCGGCTCAATAAATTTCATTATTGGGGCCTTTCGCGGCATTATGAGGCGACCGTTGCGGGCTTCCGGGTTGTTGTGGCGCGCGGCGGTGTCGCGGGGCGAACCGGGCGAATGGCGAGCGGGATGGGGCGGGGTGCTGGACGTTTTAAGGGGCGCATGGATCGCCGGGCGGATGGGGCCTCAAGTTGCGGCCATTCACGGCAGCTTCGCGGGAGTAGCCGCCACCGCCACCTGGGCGGCAGGCGGACTCGCGGATATACCGTTCGGCTTTTCTTCTCACACTTCACCTCCCGACCCGCTTCTCAAAAGGAAATGCCGCGACGCATCCTGGATTTTTTCCGAATCAGACTACGATCGGAGATATATTTCCGGAATAGCGGGAGAGCGAATATCGGAGAAGATAAACATCGTCAAATGCGGTCTCGATCCCGAGGAATTTCCGGAGCCGGACTGGGCCTCCGACCGCTATTCTTCCGGTAATGCGTTGTTCGTGGGAACGCTCGGCCCCAAGAAGGGAGTAATCCCGCTGATCGAGGCCCTGATCCATCTGTCGCGGGAGGGCAGCGATATAAAGCTGGACGTGGTCGGAGACGGCCCGCTTTCAGGTAAGATGCGCTCCATGCTTGGAGCGGAGCACCTGGAGGGCCGGGTGCGGTTTTATGGGGAGCTGCCGTTCGAGGCTGTCCGCAAGATATATTATCGCTCGCGGTTCATTGTGCTGCCGGCAGTTGTAACGCCCGAGGGAGACCGTGACGGCATCCCGGTGGCCTTGATGGAGGGAATGGCTTCCGGCCTCGCGGCCATCACGACGCCGGTTTCGGGCATCCCCGAGCTGGTGGATGATTCGGTTACGGGGATCATGGCGCCTCCTAGTGACAGCGCCGCTCTGGCTCAAGCGATGAAGACCTTATGGGACAGCCCCGATATGTGTCGAAGGATGGGTAAAAACGGGAGAGACAAGGTTTTGCGCGTTCACACGCTGAACAATCAGGCAGCTTCGTTCTTATCAGGGTTATTCGAGGCGGGCGTTATTCCTCCGGTGATGGGAAATTCCCTGAAAAAAGAGAAGGTGTAAGCAGTCTGTTATGGAAATTCGCCCCTGTTTTTATTGTACCAGCTGATCCATGACTGGGGGTCATTGCCCACGTTTTGCTCGGTTATTTTGGAGAGGGCTTCAATGGCCTTGGCCTGGACCGGTGGAGGGGTGTCGGATTTCTTCAACAATTTGATCAGCGCGGGCACGGCAAAATCTCCCTTATCTATGATAAGGTCTTTGACTGCGGCGTCCTGCGCGCCGGGGTCGGAGCTTTTCAGCTTTTTAATCTGTTCGGCTATCTGGCGGTCCAGCTTGGGCGGAAATAACCACGGGCCGAAAATGGTGTCAACCGTGACCACCATCAGACTGATCACATAACACACCAACACCGCCATTAGAACATCGTCTTTGCGCTTCTCCCACCACTCCTTCATATTTATAAAACCTCCACAACCAAATTATGCAACATTATATGCATATTGTCCACCATAGGACGGAGATGTGTAACGCAGGCGTCCCCGCCTGCTCCATTTTGCAGCCGAGACGGCTGCGTTACATTGCCGTAGATTTGTAAAACCCCGTTTTATATCGCATGCCCGCCGCATGAGAGACCCTGTCAGCCCGGCCAGTCGTCCCTACTGGGCCAGCAGCTTTTTCACCATCTTCTCCATCTGGTAGGCCGATAATTCGCTGTAGCCCTCGTATCTCTTCACGATTCGCCCCTCCCGATCAAGGACAAACGTCTGCGGTATGCCGAAAATGCCCCCATATCCCTTAATGACATCATCAGTTACCAGGCCGACCGGATATTTGATGGGATTCTTTTTTAAAAAGTTCTCGACATCGAGAATGTTCCGGTCTATGGATAGCCCGATAATCTGGAGGCCCATTTTCCCGTACTCGTCGTACATGCTTTGCAATTTCTTATTCGCCTCGATGCATGGACCGCACGCAATTGACCAGAAATCTAATATTACAACCTTGCCCCGGTAATCCTTGAGACATATATTGCCGCCGCCGACGGCGGGGATGTCGAAGTCTGCGGCGATTTTATTCTTGTTTTCCGATGCCGAGGCGCGAGAGGATGATCCCTGAATATCCGTTGCGGGGCGATCCACGAGCATGAAAATTCCCATAGCCCCCGCTGCGGCGGCAATTACAAATAAAACCAGGTGAATATGTTTCCGGAAATCCAACTTGCCGAACAACTGCTGGTCCTCTCTCGCCTGTGGGTTAATATCGCGCCGGGCATCCCGTCCGGGTCATTTACTTTATTTTTGAGTAGAAAAGGAGCGAATTTGTTTCTCACAATGCCTTTTGAATCATGGCGTCAATCTTTTTTTTGGGCACCTGGCCTATTATCTGATCCACCACCTTGCCGCCTTTGAACAGTATAAGAGTAGGAATGGAGCGTATTCTGAACTGGACCGGAACCTTTTTGTTGTCCTGAACGTTCATTTGACAGAACTTAAGCCGGCCCGAATAAACATTGGACAGCTCCTCGATGACCGGACTGAGCGCCTTGCACGGCGCGCACCACGGCGCCCAGAAATCCACCAGAACCGGCAACTCCGAAGAAATTACCTCCGCATCAAAAGAATCATCGGCCACGGCGGGCAGCGAAATCATCTCTTTCTCCTTTCGCTCCATTTTAAAACATAGACCCTGTTAACACGCTCCTGCGACAGGCGTGGCGCGCAATCCTAAAAAAGGGCCGGCCTACAACCAGCCCTCACGCTAAACCTGCTAATAATTTCTATTATATATCAAGAATTGAATGTCTTCAAGAAGTCCACCTCCCTGCTCTATCCCTATCTTGACTGGGGAATGGCATGCTTGTAGAATCAATATAAGAGGAAGTTGATATGTCCAATTATAAATTCACGGCGGAATTGTATTCCGACAATCAATATGGCGGCTACACGGCTATAGTTCCTTCACTGCCGGGCTGTGTCACTCAAGGCAAGACAATGGATGAGACAATCAAGAGAGCCAAGGAGGCAATCGAGGGATACATAGCGTGTCTGAAGGAGGATGGAAAACAAATACCAATCGAGGAAGAGCTGGATATCAACAAATTCATGAAGTAGTGACGCAATCCGAAAGCTTAGAAAAAATCATCCCCCACGGAAATCGGGCCACCGAACGAAGCCATAGCCTCCTGCTGGAATTTCACGTCGAACAGTGCTAATATGTCCCGAAAAATGAAGAAATGGAAGACATGAGATGGATAAAATTGATCTCAGAAGCGACACGGTGACGAAACCTTCCCCGGAAATGCGCCGCGCAATGGCGGAGGCCGAAGTGGGCGATGATGTTTATGGGGAAGACCCGACGATACACAAGCTGGAGGAGATGAGCGCCGCCTTGTTCGGCAAGGAGGGGGCCTTGTATGTTCCCAGCGGGACGATGGCGAATCAGGTGGCCATCATGGCGCACACGCGGCCCGGCGATAACGTCATTATCGGGGCCGGGGCGCATAATTATATCCTCGAGGCCGGCTCGGGCGGCGCGCTCGCCGGGGTGCAGTTCACCGTTGTGGGCACAGGCGGCCTGTTTAACACGGCAGACGTTGACGGGGCGCTCAATCCCCCCGACCACCACTACCCGCCAACAAAACTCGTCTGCATCGAAAACACGCACAACCGCAACGGTGGGAGAGTATTCCCGATCGAAGACATCAAGGCGATCTCCGGAGTTTGCCGCTTCTGGGGGATTGCACTGCATTGCGACGGCGCGCGGATATTCAACGCCCAGACGGCGACCGGGATACCCGTGAAAGAATACGCTTCCCATTTCGATTCCATAAGCTATTGCCTGAGCAAGGGGCTTGGCTGCCCCGTCGGGTCGGTGCTCATGGGCACGCGCGATTTCCGCGACAGGGCGCATCGCTACAGAAAAATGCTAGGCGGCGGAATGAGACAAGCCGGAATACTCGCCGCCGCGGGCGTCTATGCGCTCAATCACAACATAGAACGCCTCAAGGAAGACCACGAAAACGCCAAATCCTTCGCCCGTCTCCTGGCTAAAAACCCGGGCTTTATAATTGATCTGGACAAAGTAGAAAGCAATATCATCAAGGTTCGCATCCGGGATGACAATATCAACGCTTATCAGTTTGTTTTCAAAGCCAAGGACTTAGGGGTTCTTCTCAACCCCATAGACAAGCATAACTTCAGGGCAGTGACTCACCTCGACGTGCAGGCGAGCATGATCCCGACCGCCGCGAAAATCCTCTGCGATGCGATAGGCTGATTTTTTCAAGTATTCAGTATCTATTAACTGGGGCCAGCGATAAAAAAAGCAGGCGGGGACGCCTGTGTTACGCTCCCTTGTAGATGTTGATTTTACCGGTGGCGCCGTCAACCTCTATTTTATCGCCGTTTTGAACCTTATCGAAAATGTCGTCCGATTGGTATTCTATCACGGGGAAGCTGCGTTCCAGCCAGACGTCCCCCAGGACGACGCCCGATATGAGGAGCGAGTCGGCGTTTTGAACGATTATCGCGGCAGGCGCAACGCCATAGTCTATGAGTTGTAGAATCATCATGCCGGTGTAGGTTGAGCCGATGCAGGCTGGGAAAACCAGGACGGCGCCCTTTAACTTCTTCTTGAAAAGGTCGTGATGATGGTCGTTGATGGCGGACCTTCTGCCGGGCAGGATGTTGGCGGGTTTTGTGAAGGCCGCGGTGAAGTTTATGGGCATGCGCGTGACAAGCGCCTTGCCGGTTCCTTTGCCCGCAATTACGGGGCGCCCCTGGATTGTTATCATGGCTTCACCCCGCACGCCTTCAGGCAATCGTCCACGGTTCCGTAATCGGTTCCCGTGAGGTAATAGAACAATTTACCCGACGGCGTGAGCACATGCTTATTGCCGATGCGGACCGAAAGGGCGGCGAGTGGACAATGATTGAAAAGCCGGACGCCCGCGGCGATTGCGCTTGCGCCGACATCGGATTTCTCGAATCGCTCCTTCGCCTCGGGAATCATGCAAAACCATGTGGGTCGTTTGACTTTTGCGCCATTAAAGCGTTTGCCCAGCTCGATGGCCTCTTCGTAAGTCATCTGGGGACAGCCGAAGACGACCATTGTGGCCCGGTCGGGCGCTTGCAGGCGCATTTCGTCGAGGTCTTTCCGGGTGACGGTTATGGTGGATTCCGGCTCGCCGTCGAAGGCGGTTTTCAAATCCGGCGCTTCCGGGGTCAGCCCCTCGACGTGGAAAAGCGCCACCGCGCCGGCCGCAGCCATTGCGCCACCCATATTTTTCAGCTCGACCGGGGTAAAATCGTAATGCTCGATGACCGGAACTTTATCCACGGCCTTTTGACCGATGATATATCCCAGCGCGCCGGGGTCCATGCGATCCGTTTCGAGCTTCACGAGCAGCCTGCCGCGCCGGTTTTTATCGAGCAGGTAGCCGAACTCCGGCGTTAGGCCGGTAATAGCCGAGCAGACGTCTATGAGTATCGAGTTGCGGTTGGTGCGCGCCCCGATGACTGAGTTGGCGTATTGCACCGCGCTGGATTCGGCCCACGCCAGCATGTCGCCGAAAGAGGGCACGTTGGCGCCCTCATAGCAGACACATGAATAGTTCGCGGTTACGCCGAGCGCACCGAGGTACTCTTCCAGCTTTTCCTGTTTACTAAGGACAAAGCGGTTCAGGAGGTTGAGGTCATACCCCGCCCGCGGGTTCACCGTGGTGGGAACCTTCACGCGAATTCCCTCAGCCACCAGTTGATCGAGAATCTTATAGTAAGCCTTGAACGTGAACGCCCCGAAAGTGCCGGCGAGGTGCGCGCTTTTTATCGGCACAAGCCTTTCCGCCTGAAAAGAAGCGCCATAGTTGACGAGCGTCTTCATCGCAAGCGCGAGACCGCGCCCCGATTCCCCGCGAAGGACACTCTCCTGTTCCGCGTCGAGTTTCATTCAGTGCTATCTTTTAAGGATTTAAACACAAAGATACGAAGAACACGAAAGTAAAAAGACTTCATGAACATTGTGCCTTTGTGTTGAAATTCTTCAATTGAGTTCATGAATTGACCTTATCCGTTTTGGGCGGAGGTGAAAAAATAATTCTGTCACCTTCTTTTCGGCGCGGCGCCTTTGCTTCCTTCAAGATGACCGCCACCATCACATCGAGACGTGAGGGCAATCTCGGGAATTTGGCCGCAACCTTGAATCGCGCGCGCTTGTCGGGGGACGCCTTGAATTCCTCGACGAGCTGCGGCACGTCCGCTTCGCCAAGTCTTGAGAGAGCTTTAAGCGTCTCTGTTTTAAGGGCTATGTAGTAATCCTCGAAAAATGTGTAAAATTCAATACATTCCTTTTTCCCGTGCGCCATGTCGAGCGTCTGAACCCGGTGGAGCGGCTCGTATTTCAATTCTTCCGCAAGCCTTGCGGCCCAGATGGAGCTGCGATGGGCGTCTGTGGCCAGTTTGACAAACCCCTGCTCGGCGAACTGGCGGAACTTACCGGCCATCTTGATGCACTGATCCATGCTGCTGTTGAAGAACGGCGGATTGATTTCGAGTGTTGCGTCGCCGGTGAGGAAAACCTCGAATTTCGGATCGTAAAATGAAACATGGCCGGGGCTGTGCGTGGCGTCGTGAATGGCGAAAAAGCGGCCCACTTCCCACCCCGAGAATTTAACGTCCCCGAATTTCCGCTTCACCTTGCTGCTGTCCGGCAGGATGACCGCCCGGTCGGCAAGGGTATTTATTCCGCGGAAAAGCCGGGCTGTTGTGTATTTCAACAAGCTCTGCGCCAGCTCGGTAGACCTCCTGCTCGCCAGGTTTATTGGAGCGGTCGGCCAGACCATTGGCATGGCCTGGAAGGGGTTGTAATATTCCATAAGCTCGACGAACTCGCGGTTCCAGTGTCCGGAAAGATCAATTGTGGAAACCTCAGCTTCCGGCAACAGGAATTGGACGTCGTCATATCCGGCCTCGAGGATCACGTCGTTGTTGCAGACGTGGTCAAAGTGGCCCTGTGTCAGCATGAGGACGAGCTTTTTCGCGCCGTTTCGCTTGTACCGGCGCAGAATTTTCAGCATGCTCTCGCGATAAAATGGATACGTGCCGGTATCCACCAGCAACACCATATCTTCATCGCGCAGGATAAAACAATTGCTGGAAGGCGGCTTCTTGAAAAAGTTGGTCGAGATATATCCTTCGAGCATCCAGATGTCGGGAGCGATTTCGATCACCCGAGAGCGCTTCAACTCATCGGTCAGCCCCGGAATGTACGGATATAGCCCTTTGTAAGCCATAAAGAAATCTCCTTTCCCGGCGGAGAGTCGCCACTAATATAGGTTGACTTTTCAAGCTTGGCAATAGCGATGAATACTTCTAACATCCAATGTCGAATCGAGGGGTTATCGAGATGAAAACGAATTTAGGAAAAGAGATAGAGAAGATTGCGCTGGATCGTGACATTGATCTGGTGGGTTTTGCGCGAATAAAGGATATAGAGTTGGCGTATCCGCCGCGGCCAGGGGAAAATCTGCTGCCCGGCGCCAAGACGGCGGTGGTTTTCGCCGGGGCTGTGTTGAAGGGGGCGCTGGATTGCCCGCGCGGCACAAAGGGCGCCATCAAGGACGCGCAGGTGGCCTACGACCGTATCCAGAACGCCGCCGCCGCCGTTGGCAGGTTTCTCGAGCGCAAAGGATTCTTATGCTATATGCCGCCGGCCTCGATGCCCACCGACGCCTATAAACATAATGGAACAACGCACTTCGCCGCCGAGTTTTCGCACCGCCAGGCTGCGATCGCCGCCAGGCTCGGCGTGAAGGGCTGGAACAACCTCCTCGTCACGCCCCAATTCGGCCCGCGAATAAGGCTGGGTTCGCTGCTCACAACCGCAGAATTCGATTTCAAGCCGCCAGCTCTGCCTGAAAATCTCTGCAACAAGTGCGGAAAGTGCCTGGACATCTGCCCCGTAAACGCCCTCGATCCAAAACGGGAACTCTTCCTCGACCAGCCGAAATGTAAAAACCATTACGCAAGACCCTACATGGACCACACACCGTGGCAAACCGTCAGGAACATCTTCACCGTCCAGGGCTACGGGGTCATGGGCGTGCAGGCGCTTATGGAGGGATACCACTTCTCGTGCGCCGAATGCCAGCGCATCTGCCCCGTCAGCCTGTAGCGCCCGCAAAAAATTTTTGGAATTTGCCCCTGCGAAGGAAAAATGAGCGAAAGTCTGTATATTGACGTTGCGGTGGCGCTGCCCCTTGACAACACGTTCACCTATCGCCTGCCGGAGGATATGCTCGATGCGGCGGGGCCGGGGTCCCGCGTGCTTGTCCCGTTTGGCGCGCGGAGCGTTACCGGCTACGTGCTCGGCCCCGCGCGGGATGCGGACAAGGAAGTAGAAATCAAGGATGTTATTGATGTCCTCGATGAGCGCCCCGCATTTCCGGAATCGCTCCTCGCCGACCTGCGCTGGATGGCCGATTACTATATCTACCCGATCGGTGAAACGCTGAAGGGCGCGTTGCCCGCCGGAATAAATATCGAAAGTTCGGCGGCCCTCACCATCACCCCGGAAGGCGAAAAGGCGCTAGCCGATTTGCGGACATCTGAGGCTGATCGGGGTATTCTTGCGGCAATTGCAGCCGAGCCGGGCATCAAGCAGAAACGCCTGATAGCATCGAGTCAGCAGAAAAAGGGCGACCGACCGTATGCCCCGGCGCGTTCGATTCTCAATCGCATGGTGAAATCGGGCTGGATACTGCGCGAGGAGCGAATCATGGGCGCGCGCGTGGCGGAGCGCAGCCAATTGATGGCGCGAATATCGCCGTCGGTTCGCCTCCGCGTGGGGGAAATCATCGTCGAGACGGCGCGTCGCGCTCCGGCCCGCGCAAAATTGCTGGCTTACATAGATTCCGCCGGCGAGGCGCCTCTGCCGGAGTTGTCGAAGCGGTTCCCCAACGCGGGGGCGCAGGTGAAAGCGCTCGAAAAGGAAGGCGTTATCGTTACGCGCCGCGCCCGCGTGTGGCGAGACCCGGCCCTGGGCGACGTGCCGGAATATGAAGAAAAGCCGCCTGTGCTCACGAAGGACCAAAGTGCGGCGTTCAAGGAGATTGCGTCGGCGCTCGAGAGGCGAGTCTACGAGCCGTTTCTCCTGCATGGCGTCACCGGCAGCGGCAAGACCGAGGTATATCTCCGGGCCATTGCTGAGACGTTGGGTGCGGGCAGGCAGGCGCTGGCGCTTGTGCCCGAAATCGCGCTCACGCCGCAGCTGCTGGGGCGATTTCGCGCGCGATTTGGCGCGGAAGTCGCCGTAATGCATTCCGGGATGGGGGGCGGGGAGAGGCTTGACGAATGGAGCAAGGTGAGGGACGGCAAGGCGCGAGTGGCGATTGGAGCGCGCTCGGCCATATTCGCCCCATTCCACGACCTCGGCCTCATCGTCGTGGACGAGGAACACGACGGCGGCTACAAACAGGACGAAAAAATTTCCTACAACGCGCGAGACTTCGCCCTTGTCCGCGGGCGCAGCATGAACGCCGCCGTCGTCCTCGGAAGCGCCACCCCAAGCCTCGAAAGCTGGCACAACGCGGAAGCGGGCAGGTACAGGCTGCTCAGCCTGCCGCATCGTGTCGAGGCCCGACCCCTCCCCGAGGTCGAGCTTGTGGATTTGAGATCGGCTAAAAAGGGCAGGTCTGAGTTCATTTCGCAGCGGCTGGAGGAGGAGATCATCGCCAATTTCGAGCGGCGCAAGCAGACGATCCTTTTCCTTAACCGCCGCGGCTTTGCGCCTTTCATGCTATGCGTAAAATGCGGCCATACCTTCCGCTGTCCCTCCTGCTCCGTTTCCCTCACTTTCCACCAGAAACAAAGGCGGCTCATTTGCCACTTTTGCGACTATAAGGCTACCCCTCCGAACATCTGCCCCGAATGCAGGGGCGCGCACATTAAAATGGTGGGCATGGGCACGGAGCGTATCGAGGAGGAGATCAGGCGAATCATACCGGCGGCGCGAGTCGGGAGACTTGACCGGGACGCGGTATCCCGGAGGGGGGAGTTGAGCCGCATCCTCGGCGCGCTCAAGGACGGATCGCTCGATATACTCGTTGGCACTCAGATGGTGGCCAAGGGCCACGATTACCCCGGCGTGACGCTGGTGGGCGTGCTCATGGCGGAGACTTCCCTGAACCTCCCCGATTTCCGCGCCGCTGAGACGACATTTGCGCTGCTTACACAGGTCGCGGGCCGCGCGGGAAGGGGAAGAGACGCCGGCAGGGTGATCGTCCAGACTTATAACCCGGCCCATTACGCCATCCGGCGGGCGCTGGAACACGATTATGAAGGGTTCGCGCGGGAGGAGATGGGGTATCGGCGGGAGCTTGATTACCCCCCTTACAACCGCCTCGTTGCGCTGCGCATAAGCGGCCCCAATCCTGTCGGAACCAGAAAAGCCGCTCTCGCCGCCGGGGATGCCGCGCGGCGCTGTAAGGGGGTTCGGGCGGCAGGCCCGGCGCCCGCTCCGTGGGCCAAAATCAAAAACATGCACCGCTGGCAATTGTTAATCAAGTCCGCATCCTCAAAAGCCGCGCGGGACGCCGCAAAATTCGTTGTAGAGAACGTGGCCGAAAAAATAAAATCGGAGAAGGCGAAAATCGCCGTTGACATTGATCCGCTGAGGCTGCTATGAATCTGTCTGAAAAAACGTGTGGCGCCGTCCGTAGGACGGCGCCACTATATGCGATTCCTCCTGATGTCTTATTTTGATAAACGACTACGAGGAGCTTCTTTTACCGGTGGCCCTTACTGTGCTTTTTTCTTGGGTTCGGCTTTCTTCTTGGGCTCTTCCGCTTTTTTCTCTTTTTCTACCGTAAAGCTCTTGAGGGTGATGGTCTTCTTGCCATCGGCCTCCACTATTGTTCCGGTAGCCTTCACTTTCTTGCCGACGCTCTTTGCCAGCTCTTTCGCCTTGGGGTTATCCGCAACGGCGACATCCCCGGCCTCGGTCGTAATGGCAAGCGCATCGCCCTGTTGGGCAACGGTGCCTGAAATGGTTACCGCTTTCGCCGCCGGTTCGGCCTTCTTCACCGGCGCCTTCTTCTTCTCATCGGCCGCATAGCCCGCGATTACCGAGAGCACAAATGTCAATGCCATAATCACTGCCAACTTTTTCATTCTCTTTTCTCCTTAGTTAAGATTTTGTTTTTTAGGTGAAAAATCTACTTACCTGGTAAAATCGCTCCTCAAAGACGAAGCTCCTCATATAGGAATCGGTGTTAAATCTATCTCAAAGTTTCTGTTTTGTCAAGTATCATTTTGGGTTGTCCCCTCACCCCCGCCACCCTCTCTATCGGGGAGAGGGGTAAGGGCTGAGGGGGAATTTTCAACTAACCCGCCAATTATATCGAAGGTCCTCGCATAGTATTGCCTTTCGTATCGGGTCGGTGATTTCCTAACCTCAATTTATTCATATAAATCAGAGGAAACCCATCGAAAAAGAATTCCGAACTATTATTTTGAGAGCGTCCCGAATTCTTGAGTCATCGAGAAATGAGAAGATGGCCTTGGAGTGCTGGAGCCATGCTCCAGCCTTTGCTCGTCGAAGCCATGCTTCGGCAAAACCTCACGTGGGTACCCATGTGAATAAAGGCGCAAGCATGGATTACGCAATCCAAAAAAAATCACTCTTAGAAAAATAAGAAAATTTGAAACTCAAGAAAACGGGACATTGCTA
>Ga0209777_10001533_pt1 | contig 32870 bp, 30 predicted proteins | sample FrelakmetHBP12HB_FD_187147 | JGI IMG/M metagenome (GOLD analysis project Ga0209777, IMG submission 187147) | Freshwater lake sediment microbial communities from the University of Notre Dame, USA, for methane emissions studies -HBP12 HB (SPAdes)... | ecosystem: Environmental > Aquatic >... | reverse complement strand
TTTTTTTACAATAATATTAATTTTTATTATTCGTACCCAAATTCCTTGGTCACTTCTTCCAGCGCTTGACGTAAGTCCGCCTCAAATCTTTCCGCCTTTATGGTTTTTGGGTCAGCCAGTGCCTTGTTCTTTAAATTTTCCTGCACTCCTGTCATTCTTACCAGTTGCATTGCCACCGCTAACTGTATTTTTTCATCTTTGTTATCCAGGTTTTTTATCAGGATATCGAATGCCTTGTCCACTGCCCGGCTCATCTTATCTCTTTGTTTTTCCCATACCTGGCTTCTTCTCATCTGTAATTCATAAATGAAATCCATGTTATGGTTGCGCCACTCATTGATTGTCGGCCGGCGCATTTTCAGCCTCTTGCTGATTTCAAGATCTTTCTTTCCGTCCATCATCATTTCAATGGCAATTTCCTGTTGTGGGGTCAATTCGTTTTGCATTAAATGTCCGTTTTTGTACGGTTTTGTACGCTTTAACCCATTCGTTTCATCTATTGGCGGGCGGGGTAAAAGTTCGCCTCTCTTAATGATTTCATGGTTCATTTTCAAGATTCCTTTGAGAATATAGTAGCACAACTTTTCTATTTTTCAACCCCCTCAACCTTCGAAGCTCTCCGCATGAGCGGAGAGCGTATCGCGCAGCATCCCCGACAGGGGAGATCCCCGAAGCACCGCGGTATCAAACCGCGGAGCGTAGGGGAGAGTATCCCTCCGCATCGCGTAGCATCGCATGTGGTTTCCTGCCTGAATATTTCTTTGTCGTCTTATTATCCCCCTTTGCGCCATACCCCTTAAGTCATGCCAAAGGATCAGTCATCTTCTAAGTAAAAATAAATAGTGAGTGCAATTAGTAAAATATTCCCTGTTATTTTTTCTCGCTTTTTTCTTGATACATGTTTTTGTCTGCTTGTTGCAAGACCTTCTTCAATCCCATCCCTTTTTTTGCTGTTTTAATACCTATGGAAATACTCAGGATAGTCCCATTTTCAACTGCATTATTTTTTTGGATATTATCACGCACCCGATCCAGCGCTTCTGAAGCGGACTTTTCATCTGTGTTCGGTAGCAGCGCTGCAAACTCATCACCCCCAACTCGGGCAATGATGTCATCACCCCGAAATGACTCGTTTAGTACCTGTGCAGTGCGTTGCAATAATCCGTCTCCCGACTGATGACCTTTCACATCGTTTATTTTCTTCAAATCATCCAAATCAACCATCACAATGCTGATCGGATATTGTCTCCCCCTTTCATAGCGCCTTATTTCCTCGTCAAAGAAAGTGCGGTTATACACACCGGTCAGGGAATCATGTGTGCCTAAGTATTCAAGTTTCATTTCCGCTTGTTTGCGTTTGGTTATATCCTGTTGCACGGTCACCCAGACCAGTCCATATTCACTGTGGGTGAATGAAGAAACACTGGCGTGGCTCCAAAAGTGGGTACCATCCTTTTTTATATTTTGTATTTCACCTTCCCAGCTGCCATTCTTTATAAGAGACTTGTTTATCGTTCTGGTTATTTCTTCAGGTGTTTGATCGGTTGGCGCATTTAATATTGAAACCGGCTTCCCAACTAATTCGTTTGGTTTATAGCCAAATAATTTCTCAAATTGGGGGTTGGCATAAACAATTTTCCCATCGCTGTCCTTATAGAGAAAGATCCCATCGGATATATTGTCCATCATTAGACTATCAAGCCGCAGCATTTCTTCATTTCTTTTTCTCTCGCTGACATCATGGATGACCGTCAGCACATAGTTCTTTTTTCGAATCTGGATACCCCCGCCCGAAATCCAACCGGTAAACAGTTCACCTGATTTTCTACGAAATTTGGTTTCGAAATTCACCACTCTACCGGATTTCTGCAGCTGCTTGACAAATTGTTTACGATCCCTCAGTTTTCCCCACAAGTTCAGCTCAATGGTTGTTTTTCCAATTGTTTCTACTTTGGCGTATCCCGAAATTCGGAAAAAGCTTTCATTGGCTTCCATTATTTTTCCATCTTTAATGGAGCTGATGACAATGGCGTCCGGGTGGTTTTGAAAAGCTGTTGAAAACTTTTCTTCACTGGTCTTTAACGCTTCCTCTGTTCGCTTTCGCAACGTGATATCCTGTTCCAATGCAGTATGTAAGCGACGGTTAACCATCAGGACCAAGGCAAAGGTCAAAGAGACGAAAAACATCTGGTAGGTTAAGATTGATAACGTGTCAAGCAATCCTGACTTAAATAAGTCATTCCCCGTGGGCATGCTCAATTCAATAAATATACGGGCGATACTAACCAGGCAGAATAAAACAAATACAATTCCGACCAATTTGGAATTTTGGCGAAATTCCACCTCCGCCCTGCGCAACATCAGCCAGGCACATTGTGCGCAAATAAACAGCAAACCAAGCGAGATGTTAATGTTGCGCACCGACATGTTTGGTTGTGCCAGCGAAAAATATGATTGGACGGAAAAAAATAGTGCCAGCATGATATAGTTTTGGATTTGCGGACCGGGTTTCCCGGAATAACGTTCCAATCCTATATAAAGCAGGATTGTCCCGCCAATGACCAGACTATTGCTGACCACCATGGAAGCAAAATCAGGCACCATTCCGCGCAAGGCAATCAATAACACCGCCGCAAATTGCATTAAAAAGTCTGCGACCCAGAAACCCACCCCCACAATTTGTTTGCGGTTTTGGAGCCATAAGAATGTCATTACGGCTGCGCAAATGGCATTGCTGATGACGTAACTGAAGATGACGGTTCGCATATCAAGAATGTTCATACTTATCCCTTTTGAAAGTAAAAAGCCGGTGTGACCGAACTATTCACTTTTCTTTTTTGATTATATCTAATCCCAGGAATTCTTTTACATTTTTCGTATCAAAATGTAAGCATGCATTTTCAGTAATATATTTCAATATGCCGCATTCTATATTTTGGATGTAATTTGTATACAAGAATGATGCTTTTAATTTATTTTTCCCCGTTTTCCCAAGCTAAAGTCACCTAAAGGAAATAGTACTTTTATTTCCTTGGTTTATACAAACCCAACAGACTCATCGCAAAAAAGATAATCCCAACCATAAAAATAATGATGTTTGTAATGAGAGCCATAACACACCTCTCTTCTTTTATTTAGATTAACCCCCTTATCGGCTATACGATACTAGGAAACTCAACAAATCTTTTCCCCCAAATTATTAATGCTTAGTTAAAACTTTTCTACTATTTCCAAACCCCCGCAATCACGCTTGAGCATTTCGGGCAAATTCCCTTACCCTTCAAATGATTCTCCATAATCATGTAACCCTTCCGCTCGATCAGCTGTTCATTGCAGAATGGACAATGGGTATCCTCTAACGAGCCCACCCGCCCCGGCAGGTTGCCAGCGTACACATATCTCAATCCCGCTTCCTGTCCGATCTCGGCTGCCCGCTGCAATATCGCCGCAGAAGTGGGGGTTTCATCCATGCGCTTATACATCGGGTGAAAAGCAGTCACATGCCAGGGAATATCCACCGAAACTGAAACCAAGAATCGAGCCGCCTCCCAGAGTTCCTCGGTGCTGTCGTTATAACCCGGGATTACCAGCGTCACCACTTCCACCCACAGCCCCAATTCTCTGGCTAATTTTATGGCGTCCAGCACTGGCTGCAGCTTTGCCCCCATCTGCCGGTAATTCTTCTCCTGCATGCTTTTCAGATCCACCTTAAATCCATCCAGGCAGGGCTTGAGCGCATTTAAAACTTCAGAAGTGGCATAACCGTTGGAGACATACACCGTCCGCAGTCCTTCTTTCCGGGCAAGGGTAAAGATATCCATTGCCCACTCACTGGTGATGAGCGGTTCATTATAGGAAGAAGCAATCACAGCTGCCTGGTTACGTTTTGCATACGCAATAATTTCTTCGGGCTTGATTTTCTGAATATAAGTACCACTCTCTTCACTGGCCGGGTCGCGTAATGCCTGGGAACTGACCCAGTTCTGGCAGAAGTCGCAGTGGAAATTGCAGCCCAGCATCCCAAAGGTCATCGCGGTTTCTCCCGGTAAAAAGTGGGCAAAAGGTTTTTTCTCAATCGGGTCCGCGTTCAATCCTGCCACATATCCCCAGGGTACATACAGTTCTCCTTCACGGTTAAAACGAACCTTGCATATCCCTCGCCCACCTGATTTTATTATGCACCTGTGTGCGCAAGCCAGACAACCCACAATCCCGTCTGCTTTTTTATCCACTAACCGAGACGGGATAGTCATTTCATCTAGAATCTCAGCCAGAGAGCGTTTATTCATAATTTCATTATAACTATTTCACTGCAAAATGTAGTGATAGATGAATCTTTAATTTTTAATGTGGTGACGGGGGCGTCGCCTATATCGGAAGTACAACCTGCTTTAAGCAATGGGATTCGGTTGACCAGTTACACTATAATTACCCCGCTATGGATGAAAAGACTTTAAAAATTTTAGAATATCCCCGTATTCTTGAACACCTGAGTAGTTATACTTCTTTCAGCGCTTCAGCTGCCCTTGTGCGTGTATTGCGCCCCACCAATGACCTTGAGCTGGCTCTTGAACGGCTAGGTCGCACCACCGAAGCCCGCCGTCTGCTTATTGATCATCCCCAGATCACCATTGGTGACGCCCACGACATCTCCTCCCAGCTTATTCTGGCTGAACGCGGCGGAGTACTTTCGGCTGAAGAATTGAAGGATATAAAAAGCACTCTTTCCTCCGCCCGCGACCTGGCCCGCACTTTTGAAAAGCTCTCCGACAAATTTCCACGCTTGTCCATCATCGCCACTCCCTTGCCCCCACCTCCCGGGTTAATTGAAGCGATTAGCCGGGTCTTTTCCGAGCGTGGCGAAATCCTTGATTCAGCATCTGATAAACTCGCTTCAATCCGCAGGGAATTAAAAGTGGCCTATGACCGGCTGATCAGCAAACTCGAACGTCTGATTAATGATCCTCACACCGCCTCCCTGTTACAGGAACCCATTTATACCCAGCGCAACGGGCGTTACGTTCTTCCCCTGCGCTCCGAAAATAAAAGCAAGCTCAAAGGCCTGACTCAGGACCAATCCTCTTCCGGTGCCACTCTCTTCATTGAACCCCTCGCTGTTGTCGAGCTGAACAACCGTTGGCATGAGTTGCAGTTATCCGAGCAGGAAGAAGTTCGCCGCATTCTGGCCGAGCTTTCCGCTCTGGTCGGTGCCCACACTCCCCAATTACAGGCAGTCTTGCGTTCTTTATCGGCTTTGGATCTGGCTTTTGCCTGCGCAAAGTACGCCGATGATCTGCATGCCTGTGAACCCATTCTGCTGCCTTTCTCTTCTAACCAAAGAGAAAATTCCATCCTCCATTTGATCAATGCCCGCCATCCTTTATTGGACCCAACCTCCGTCGTACCCATTGATGTAGCCCTCGAAAAAGGAACGCACGCTCTGATCATCACCGGTCCCAATACTGGTGGAAAAACCGTCACGCTTAAAACCGTTGGTTTATTGTCATTGATGGCTCAATCCGGTCTGCATATTCCTGCCCAATCCGGGTCCCAGTTATCCCTTTTCCGCGATATCTTCGCGGATATCGGCGATGAACAGTCCATTGAGCAGTCCCTCTCAACCTTTTCCAGCCATATCACCAATATCGTGCGCATCCTCAAGCGCCTCAATCCTGCCACCCTTGTGCTGCTGGATGAACTGGGAGCTGGCACCGATCCGCAGGAGGGTTCGGCGCTGGCACGTGCCATTCTCATTTATTTACTTGCGCGCAAGGTGCCATGCCTGATCGCTACCCATTACCCCGAATTGAAATCCTTTGCTCATTCAACCTCCGGGGTGATGAACGCCAGCGTGGAGTTTGATCTAAAATCCCTCAAACCCACTTTTCATCTGATTATGGGCTTGCCTGGCCGTTCCAATGCCCTTGCCATCGCTCAGCGTCTGGGTTTATCGGAGGAGATCATTCAGGAAGCCCGTGAACTGATTGACCCAAACGACCTGCGCGCCGAGGACCTTCTGGATGAAATTCACCGCCAGAGAGATGCCACCCGCAATGACCGTGCCCTTGCCAAAGCTGATTTGGAAGAGGCGGATGAATTGCGCACTGAACTGGAAGAGCGGTTGGAGAAAATCGAACAGGAACGCCAGCTTATTTTGGAAAAAGCCCAACAGGAAGCCGAAAAAGAGCTTGAGCTGATTCGTCATGAATTGGATGAAACCCGCACAAAAATGCACAATTTGCGGAAAACTCCGGAGGACTTTAAGCCGCTTAAAGCAAAAATTGAACAGCTAAAGGAAAAAATCAGTGAGCCGGTGGAACGCCTGCAACCGGTTGGTGCCACCCTCTATGAACCGAGCCCGCTGCGGGTTGGCGATCGGGTGCATTTGCGTTCTTTGAAAGTAGATTGTGTGGTTGCCGACCTCCACGCAGATGAAGTGGAAGTTCTGGTGGGCAAGATGCGCATCAAAGTTACCCCTGGTGACATCCAACGCTCCCGTGCAATACCGAACCTGTCTTCCAGCAATATCGAGGAGGATGCCTCCATCAAACTGCCTCATGAGGGGCTTTTCCCCTCCCCCGGTTCAGAAGTGCATCTGCGCGGCATGCGTGCAGACGCTGCCCTGGAAAAATTGGAACGTTATCTGGATGATGCTTATGCAGCCGGGCTGCCCTATGTACGTGTGGTTCACGGCAAAGGCACAGGCACCTTGCGCCAGGTGGTGCGCCAGTTATTGAGTTCTTCGCCTCTGGTAAAAAATTGGGAAATTGCTTTGGATAATGAGGGTGGGGAGGGCGTTACTGTCGCTCATTTAATCACTGAATAAAAAAGGCCGATAATGGCTGACCCCTGTCACTATCGGCCTTTCTCGCACGGCGCCCCTTCCAAAATGTCCGTGCTGCGATGGACAATGATGTGATAAATGCTCCCCAAGCAATATAATGATACTACTATCCGCATTAAAATACAACTTAATTTTATAATGTAATCACAATTACATTTTTTCACCCTGAAAAATATTAAAAACACAGCAGTTCATTAAAGCCGCTGTGTTTATTTTTTTCCTGTATTACAGATTGGATTATTGAACTACCTCATATGGATAACTGCCGACTTTTACATTATCAAGATAGAGGTCAATTCGATAGTTTTTACTCACTGGCCAGGGCTGAGAAGATCTGAGTGAAAAATAAGCAAAGGGCACACTTTTCGCCATGCGAATAGATTTAATACATCTCAATATATACCTATTCATACCCAAAGCCCACAAAACTGCCTTGGCTGAATTCGGAAAGCTTTCCAGTGACAACATCCAGTTTTACTAAAGAAGCCTTTTCCCAGCTTTCCTGGCGTACCTCAATCAATGCTGTCTGGTTATCCAGCCACCCGACTGGTTTCAGCCGGCTCACCTGCGCATACCCCAGAGCGTCAGCCAGGGTTGTATCGGTTACATCCCGCACCGGGCCGGGCGTACCCCCCATCTGGGCTACCCGGATACGGCAGTGAAAATTGGGGGTTTCTGACAATTGAAAGCCGCTGGCTTCCATCCAGGCCATGAAACGGTTATCCGGTGAAAACTCAACATACCCGCCCCCGCGGTCGCTGGTGGGATCTAAAGAGACGCTGGTGGTATTGCTAGTTTTTATATTTAAGACCTTAATAAATCCCTGCCCTGGGTTGGCATTATCCACACTGGCCGCCAGAGACCGATCCAGAGCCAATCCCTGAAAATCTTGCTTTATATCCAGGATTTCTCTTACCTCCCTCTTGGCATAATCATAATAAAACAGCCCGCCAAAAGGATCGAAGACAATATCCCCACCTATCCCCCAGGGTCGTTTGGTGAACCATACACCATTAATTTTATCTCCCTTGGCATCCACAGCGATTGGCACAATTGAAAGGGAATTCTGGCTGTCAATCTGGGTGAAGACCGCTGCTGCCTGTGGGATATTTTTCAAAGTGCTGACAAATAACTTGCTTTCCAAACCATTTTCTTTTGGGTTCAATAGGGTAAAAGCAATCACCGGTGATCCCTCTGCTCCTGTTAATCCATTAAAATACATGGATTTCATCAGCAGTTCAATCTGGTTATTAGCGCTGACCATTAATGCCGCTTCCGGCTGGTAGGCAAAGTACACCAGCGGCACCTGAATTGGTCCTGGCGGGATGCTGCCAGCGATGTGAACATAGTGTGGATCGGGAAGACTAATCCCTGGAGTCTTTAACTCGGTTATAGATTGCCCCTGCAAATTAACATAAGTCAACCCGATTCCATCGTTGGTGTTGATAAAGACACCTTTAGGCACCTTGACAACAGGTTTTTGTAAATCAACAGGCGTTTCAGTGAGAGTTGGCTGAACAGGTGTTTGCGCAGGAAGTGTTGCCACCGTCTCGGTCATTGATATATTTTGCGCAGAACAAGCTGATAATAAACCAATGCTTAAACCCACTAAGATGATTTTTAAAATGCTCCTTTTCATTTTTGCCTTCTTTCTCTTCTCAATTTTTTTCTTTCCCAGGCCCACTGAATAGCCCAGATGCATAAGGGGCGCATATAAGCCAGCGCCCGGTAATCTCCATACTTATCCCAGGCCTCGGGTGTGGCAAACCAGTAACCCATTTTTTCATAAGTCATTTTCACTATACCATGGGCTGTCTGCCAGCATTCCTTTTCAAGACCTTCCTGCAATAGGCAGGCAGCCAATCCATAGCTGGTGCCGCTCCATACCTCCTGTGATTGCATATTGGTGCGATCTACCTTCCCATTGGGCCGCATCCCATTCACAGCGCCCATCTCGCCATTATTAAATCCCATTACATTATGATGAAAAATAGCTTTCAAGGCCGGATGAATATGATGGGGGTCAATGACCGGCTGCAACCTACAAGCACGCGCATACCATTGCCCGGCCAGCATATCTGCCATTAAGCTGTCATGATGCCGACTTTGGCTGCTGTCATAGTTATAGTATTGCCCGTTCCATAATTTGGTTTCAAAGGCAGTTTTACCGCGCTTGAGCCAATCAGCGTATTGTTCTGCGGATTTCTTATCACCAACAATAGCTGCCATCTCTATTGCAACTGCCAGGCAAGCCAGCCACAAACCGCCTGTATAGGCGCTGGGTCCGCTTACCGACCAGGTATCGTAGGTTTGATCAGGAAATCCGCTATTTTCTATCAAACCATCCATATCTGTATCAAAGCGTTTGGCTTTTTCAATCGCTTCTTTTACCGCAGACCAGCAGTCCAAAAGAAAACGCCTATCTTTTGTAGCGATAAAATCACGATAGACCTGCAGCACAAACTTCGAATTGAGGTCTTTCCATTGATTGACATCATGGATGAAATAGCCGTTCACCTTTTTCCAAAAATCTTCGTCCGGCCAGCCCAGGTCGTGAGGCACCATACCGCGTTTTTTTCGCCTTCCGGGTTTGCCGTTGAAAAGCATTTGGACCACATCCGGGTATTCCTCCAGCGTGGCATGAGCAATGTCTCTTTGCAGGCTTAGCTCCAATAAAGGGAAGTTCATAATCAGAGCAAAGGAAGCGTAGAAATGGACATCGTAAGTATTAAACATGGGATATTCATGCCCTTCGAGGTACGCAAAATGCCCCATATCTTGATCAAGATCAGTCACTTTTTGCCCAGTTGGATAAGCCCATAATGTCCCCCCGTCCACGAGGTAATATAGTTCATTGAAAAGCGCCATCTTATACCAGTCAGGCATCCTGCTTTCTTCTAAAATCGGTTTTTGCCATCGCTCAATTAGCTTTTCCCAATCACCATACTGCAATAGTGCGTCCCTAGCGATTTGCGGCGCAGCATTTCCTTTATGTCCATAAAAAAGGGTATAGCGCCGGTAATAAGCAGTGCCGTATCCCGAATGGATTAAGGGCATGTCCCAGGCCAGGGAGAAGACGATGTCAGCGCTTTTACCAGCAGCCAGTTCCACTGTCGCGGCCAGCCCAGCCCCAATAGTCTCCCCGATTTTGGATGGCGTCTGGTCAATAATATTTTGTAAAGCACCATCCTCACAGAAATCCTGCCAGAGATCTTTGCCATTTTGGGCAGTATTAAATCTCGTTTGATAGGTGATTTTTACGCCATCATCAGCCAACCCGGCTATTGCGAAGGTGAGTGGGTCCTCAAATATTTTTTGTTTCTTCACGGGAATTACATAAGGATAAATCCGCTTTTGGCAGTAGCGATGGCGCAGGCTGATGCCTATGATTTCGCGTTCTGATTTTTTTAACTTAAATAGAGCGTTATAGTGTCTACCTGCCAGGTCATTTGCGCCGCCTGTCCCATTTTGAAAAGTGAACATAAGTCCAACCCGTGCTGGGTCTTTACCCGTGTTTTCGACGTGCCAATGAAAAACAACAACTGGAAAACTGCTTTCTCTATAGTTGCCGGCAATCACCGGTGAAATTTGTCTGCAGGTTAAGCTGATTCCCGGCAGAGGGTTTTTGTAAGTCGTCCAGGCACGCGGAAAGAGGGCATGGTAGACCGCACAGGACGGCGGCATATCCCACTGCCATCCTGATAGTTGTTCTTTCGAGGGATGATCCGTGTAGAGCACCTGTGACTGGGCAAGTTTTCCTGGTCGCTGCACAAATAGGCTGAACTGATCGGCGTAGACCACATCGTAACTATAAGTGCCGGGACGCAGTGCCCAGCGGCGGAAATCACCCCGCCAGCCGCGGGTAATACTGCCACAACCAATTCCGCCCAGTGGTACACCCATAGTCGGGCCTGGCTGAGGAGGGTTAAAAAGATTGATTGGATCAAATCCTGCTTTTTTCTGTTTACGTGCCCGCATCCATAATCGCAAGATCAGCGGTAATAATTGCAGAAATATCCTGGGAGTGAATGCACGGCTGGGTTTGCCCGGTCTTTCGATTTTTGTATCCAGCTGTCTGCGCCAGGCTATGTCCGGGATTTGGTCATTGATAGACCTCACTGAATTCCTATAGTTGAGAAAAATAATTTTCTAGTCGTTAGAAAGTTGTTTCCTTAACCTCTTTATCCGCTAACAAACGCTGCACCATGCGGTCATGTTTTTTGGTGGTCCCATACACCTCAAAAGTGCATACCATATCAGTCCCCCGTTTTTCCTGTTTGTAGCTGTTGATCACCATGCCTTGTTCTTTAAACATACTCTTAAGCTCTTTAAACTTATCCCAGCTTTTGTTGCAGGTGATGGCATAGTTGCGCACTTCTGTGGGGACGGACAGGCGGTCTTCAAATTTAGGAAACACCCAAAGTACAATAGTAACCATCAAAGTCGCAGCACCAACCAGTACATATTGACTACTACCAATGCCCATCCCTAATGCGGCAGTAAGCCAGATGGTGGCTGCAGTGGTTAATCCGGTAATACGCCCCCCCTCGCGCAGGATCACTCCCGCACCTAAAAATCCAATTCCAACAACAATATTGGAAGCAATACGAGTTGGATCATATTTATCACCAGTCATTTTCATGGAAAATATTGTGAACAAAGCTGCGCCAATACAAATTAGAATCATCGTTCGCAAGCCGGCAGCTTTATTATGGCGTTCGCGTTCCGCACCAATGATCCCGCCAATCAACACTGCCAGAGCTATTTTAATGAGATCTTCAATCGAATAAATCATAGGTCCTCAATAATCTATTAATAAGACAAAATTTGGTCTATTTGGATATTGTACCCATAAAAATCAGAAATGTTTTTAAAAAACCACCTTGCCAGATGCCCCAACTCCAGAAAGCTGCTTAATGATTAGGGGATTATCATCTTGTAGAACACAATAAAATCTTACTTCCCATTATTCCTTAAACGTCAACTTTAATAAAATCAAACGTTTTCAAGCTGAATGCTAATATTATATTAAATTAAAATCCATCAACAGAATAATCAATACCGGGCAGATATCTGTTGATGGATCTTTTTTAGAATTGATTATTTATTAAAGACCTTTTAGGTAAGTCGCTAACGCCAATAATGCAAAACCAAATAACACCAGGTACTTTGCATTCGCCCCGACAACAGGCAGGCTGACAAACAAACCAATTGCGCCAATAACGCCTACGATCACGGCAATCCACCAGGTTGTTCTTTTAGGAGCTGATAGTCTCATTTTTTCCTCCAAATATAATTTTCATTTGATATTCTGCCCGGTAAATTTAATATACTACTTTTCTTGCTATCCTGATATACAACGATTTCTTAATATTTTTGCCAATGCACCCTGGATTCCTCGTATTGAGTCCGCGCTGGCTTTTCCTCGCCCGGATAACCCACATAAATTAAAGCCAATGGATAGATGGATTCGGGGATGCTCAGAATTTCCCGCTCAATAACCATGACATCATCTTTAGGGTAAGAACCAATCCAGACCGTACCCAACCCCAACCCAGCAGCAGCGATCAGGATATTTTCCACTGCGGCACTGCAATCCTGCACCCAAAAACGAATGGAGGAATCACTTTGAGCAATTTTCAAATTGGCAAGCACGGCAATGGCAGCCGGCGCATTGTAATTGCCATATTTCAACCTTATGCGGAATTTATCCATAATTTCTTTCTCATTAATGGCAATGAATTCCCACGGTCGGCTGTTTTTTACTGAAGGAGCCGCCATGGCTGCCTGTAATAGAAGCTTAAGCGTATCCTGGCTCACTTCTTTTTCCTGATAAATACGGATGCTGCGACGTTTAAAAATGATGTCCAAATTGTTTTCCATGGTGTCGCTTTTTATCATTAAGATGGTTTATAGCCTTTTAATCTTACATAAATTACTGAATTGCCTTCATCCCCTTTTTCTTCACGAATATCAAATAATTTGGTGTTGGCCCGCACCAAAGCAGAAAGCTGGCTGTGCCCATAAGTGCGCGCATCAAACCCGGGGTCAAGCTGGCGCAAGTGATGCCCCAGCGTACCCAGGAATGCCCAACCATCCTCCTGTACAGCGATATCAAACGCCTGCTTGAGCAGAGGGGTAGGATCTGGAGCAGAAGGTTCCTGTTCTTTTTCCTGAGCCGGGGCTTGTTTTTGGCTAATCCGCCGCGGAATTGGTTTGGGACGCGGCATCAGGTTCTCGGTGTAAACGAATACATCGCAAGCACTTACAAAGGCGCGGGGAGTCTTCTTTTGGCCGATGCCCATCACAAAGAACCCTTTTTCACGAATACGGGTGGCCAGGCGGGTATAGTCACTGTCACTGGAAACCAGGCAGAAGCCATCTACCACCCCACTATAAAGCAAGTCCATGGCGTCAATGATCATGGCGCTGTCGGTGGCATTCTTGCCAATCGTGTAACGGAATTGCTGGATAGGTTGGATGGCATAGGATTGCAAGCTGTCCTTCCAGCCGCCCATGTTGGCGGTTGTCCAGTCGCCGTAAGTGCGGCGGATGGTGAGCGTGCCATAGCGGCTGGATTCCGCTAAAATTTTATCGATTAGACTTGGCTGTGCATTATCCCCATCGATCAGTACGGCTATGCGCCGGTTGCCAACCTGTTTATGAGATTCGAACATATTGTTTTTCCTTTTCAATAATTAACATCAATCAAAAGTTGGGGTTTGAACAGAGACGGACTGTCATCACCCAGCCTGTTAATGATTATACACAGTCAATCAATAATTATCCTTTATGAGGTGTTGGGTATATCCACGCTGGACAAGTGATTGAAATGACTTTAACGCTTCCTCCGTCAGCGGTTGTTCAACCTGAAATTCCTTTTGCGGATAGAGCAAGATTCTCTGAAAATCTCCTACCATGATATTTATCATTTCTTCCATGCTAATTACATCATTGGGATATTCTGCCATCGCCAAGGACGGCGAGCTCACTCGAGCTTCTTTTCCCGGCCATAATTTTTGGAAAGTGGCGAGAGAGCGCCTTTCCATATACGGTTTATGCACCATCAATATTGATGGTGGATCTATGGATTTGCTTTGCAGCAATCGGCGGCTGAAAACTATATTTTCACCTGTGTTGGTGGATTCCTCTTCAAGCAGGATTTTTTCCGCAGGAACACCCATCTGCAGGACGATTTGGGCGTATTTCCTGGCTTCAGATTCATCCCATAGGTTGTGGGTGTGATTGCCCAGACCGCCCGAACAAACTATCAGGGGCGCCCAACCATCAAGGTATAACTGTGCCCCATACTCCGCAACTCGCAAATCATGGCTGCCCATGACCAATAAACAATCAGCCCTTTGCAAAGGTTGGTTGAGTTTCATGTAATTCCATAAAACCTGGGCGTCTTTGAGGATGTTGGATTTCATTATCTGGAATCTGGAGTCGTCAGAGCCAACCGCGTAACCAGTAAGTGAAAATGCCTAAATATTCCTTAAGGGCATTGGTGGTGGCCGAAAGATTTCCGGTGGAAGGTAGTAATCCAAACACCTGACCCAGCCAGTCCTGATTATTAAAAGAAAAATTTGATTGGGTAACTGAATAATCCACTGGCAAAGGAATCACTTCCAACCCTAATTTCTGGAACAAGGCCACAGCCCGCGGCATGTGCATGGCAGAGGTTATCAGAAGAATTTTCTTAATTCCCTTTTCATCCAAAATTACTTTTGAAAATACTGCATTTTCATGGGTGTTCTGCGATTTATTTTCCAGCCAGAGCGCATCCATGGGAACTCCCAGAGATTGTAGAATATCTGCCATTTCATCGGCTGGGGTGGAAGAAGTGTTGTTCATCCAGGTTATCTCACCGCCACTTAATAGTATGTGCGCCGCTTTTCCTTCCCTATAAATACGCGCTGCATAAAGCACACGGTCACCAGCGCCGTTGATTTCCACCCCTGGTCTGGGGTAGACACTCGCATCTGTACCACCGCCCAGCACAATCATCACCTCAGCAGACGGAACTTCCTTTGGTGGTAAATATCTCCACTCCAACGAGCGGGCTAGATTAATGGAAATCAGGGATGTACTGCTCAGCCATAAGATTCCAATGGATATTGTTATCAGAATATTTCGGGTTCTCTCTTTTTTCCGTAATAATAGGGCAAATATTAACAGGATACATGCTAACCCAAGTGGGTAAAAAAATAAGGGGAGAAATTTGGAAAGAAAAACGAACATGGTTTTTGTCAGGAATGATTGTACCATTCTTGATATTTTTATTTCAAATAAGTAAAATATTAGATTTTTTTTATTTCCCCGTATAATTGGTGAGCTTTTACCAGAATCATCATTAGACAATGAGAGAATTAAGTTGAACAATAGCTTAACCCTTACCAATAAAAATCTCAATAAATTCCTTCAAGGGGTGATCTGGGATATGGATGGGGTCTTAATCGATTCCATGGAACTTCATTTTAAGATTTGGAAACAGCTTTTTTCAGAATACAAAGTGGATTTTGCCCGCAAAGATTTCAACCGCCATTTTGGAACCACCAATCTGGAAACCATCCAAACCGTGCTAGGTAACAAATTAACTTTAAAAGAATCCCTTAAACTTGCAGATAAAAGACAGTATCTCTTCGAACAACAAGCGATCACTGAAGCGCAATTGATTCCTGTGGCATATCAATGGCTCCAATTCTTCTTCGATTGTGGCATACCTCAGGCAATCGCATCATCCAATGCTCAACACTTCATTGAGGCTGTTGTAAAACACTTGGATATCAACGATTTTTTTCAGGCGCTGGTTTCGGCTGAGGGTCTGGCCAGTAAACCGGATCCAGCTGTGTTCCTGGAATCCGCCCGCCGCATGAAAGCCCAATCCAGCCATTGTCTGGTATTCGAGGATGCTGTAGTCGGGGTTGAAGGGGCTAAAAAAGCGGGTATGAAATGCATTGCCATTACCACCACAAATTCTGCTTCCTCACTTTTAAAAGCTGATCTGATCATTTCCAGTTTCTCTGATCTAACCAAAGCTCAACTATTTAATTTGGCAACCTGTTGAGAATGCAATCGGATGCTTGAACTTTTTTTCTCTAAGTAATGTTGCCTTTTCATAAATTGTTAAATGGTTATTAGCTATGGAAGTTATTCCACACCCAGTAGTATTGAAAAAATTGGGTGTGGATATCTCTTCAGTGAAACTTGGCTCACCCAATCAGCCGGTTTCCTTCACCCACAGTGATGGCACTATCCAGGATGAATGGGGGGTAATTTATCGTAAGGTTAAGCAAACCTCCGGCAGCTACTATGAAGTTGTGCATTCGCCCCTTGCGGATGCAACTTTGGACGACCTGGAAAAGTATCCTTGGCCGATTGCAGATCTGCCTGGACGAGGGGAATCCTCGGAATCTGCTGCCAAACACCTGTTTGAAGATACCGACCTCGCCCTCTTGGGGCGTACCGCGGGATCCATCATTGAGACTCCCATATATCTAATGGGATTTCAAAAATGGATGCTCCGGGTTGGGTCTAACCCACAGTTCGCCGGAGCTTTGCTTGATAAGATTACGGATGTTCAAATGGCTTTTGACCAGATCTTCTTGCAAGCTACTGCCAGATATTTGAATATTTATAAGGTCAGTGGTGAGAACCTCGGAATGCAGACCGGTCCATTGTATTCTTACAGAATGTTCAAAGAGCTTTTCCTGCCGCGTCAAAAACGCCGCTGGCAGGCAATTTGCCAATATCTGAACCAAGTGAATCCCGGGGTGAAAATAATGCTTCATTCCTGCGGGAGTATCCGTAAATTTATTCCTGATTTAATTGAGGCAGGCATTCAGATTCTCGACCCAATTCAGCCCCATGCTGTAGGTATGGACCCTTTAAGCTTAAGCAGGAATTTAGGGACCGCCTGGTTTTCCATGGCGGAGTTGATATTCAACAGGTGCTTCCGTTTGGCACTCCGCAGGATGTTGAAGATGAAGTTCGCACACGCGTTTAGGTGTTCGCACCAGGTGGAGGTTATATTCTATCCCCGGCCCACAACGTACAGGTAGACGTTCCCCCGGCCAACCTGGTAGCGATGTGCCTGGCCGCCAAAAAATTCGGAAGTTACCCGATTTCCAAAGCATAGAGGAAAAATGTCAAAGTGGTAGGAAATTTGGGAAGAAATGAAAAAAGATTTTCCGGAAGGGGCTGTTTATTTGATCCCATCCTCCCGCCTATAATTTTTCTAATCCTTAATAGTATCTGGGGTTTGCAAATAGCCATCTGGGGATCATCATAACCATATTAAATAATTGGTTTCATCCGGGCGTTCTAAGATTTAGTAATTCGTCAGGTTTTCATTACCCGCCAATAGACGTTTAATATTTGACCTGTGGCTCCACCAAACAAAAATACATAAAGCTGTGCCGAACGCAACGTAAATTAATGAACGATATGAAATCCAGAATAAAATGGGGAATGAAAGCGCCATGACCAAGTTTACCAGACTCATCAGCTTGACCACCTTCACCGCGAGATACCAAATCACAAACCAGATAAGGAAAAAAACAAATCCAAAGTAAGCCATTAGAATACCAAATATGGTCGATACTCCCTTTCCGCCCTTAAACCCCAACCAGACAGGGTAAATGTGTCCAATCACAGGCATAACTGAAACAAGTAGGGCCTGCCATTCGGTTTGGATAAACCGGTGGGCAAGATATGCAGGGATAAAGCTCTTGAAAAAGTCCAGCACACCCACCAATGCCCCCCATTTGAAACCCAAGGTGCGGGTAACATTGGTGCCACCAATATTACCGCTGCCCACTTTACGAATATCCACTCCCCTGCTTTTGGACACTAAATATCCACTGGGCATGGAACCAGCCAGGTATGCCAGAAGTGCAAAAAGACACAGCAACCAATAATTTGTCATAACTTATCCAATTTTATGCACATTTACTATAACACTTCAAATACAATGGTGGTCATGAAAAAAACCGCTCCCACTGTTCATGAAATCTTTTAATAAGGTTTCCATTACATAGAATCAGTGTTTATTTGATAAAATACTTCCACCATTGATCAGGAGTGTCAACATGGATGAACATTTAGCGCCGATTTACCAGGGAATCATTGATGGCAATCTGGAAGTTGTGAAAGCCAAAGTCCAGGAAGCTGTTCAAGCAAAATTACCAGCAGGGGTGATTCTAAAAGAAGGCCTTGTACCAGCCATGGCAGAAGTTGGCCGTCTCTTTGAAGAAGGTGAATTCTTCGTCCCGGAAATGCTGGTAGCGGCTCGAGCCATGCAGGGTGGTCTGGAAATCCTCAAACCGCTCCTGGTGGCTGCGGATGTCAAGCCCGCCGGTAAAGTAATCATCGGCACGGTGAAAGGTGATTTGCATGATATTGGCAAGAATCTTGTCTCCATTATGCTGGAAGGCGCCGGCTTTGAAATTCATGATCTTGGCACAGATGTCCTACCTGAAAGGTTTGTGGAAGCCGTGAAAACCTTCCACCCACAAATCGTTTGCATGTCTGCCCTGTTGACCACCACCATGACCAACATGCCAGTGATTGTGGAAGCCATTAAACAAGCTGGGTTGCGAGACCAAGTGAATATCATGATTGGCGGTGCTCCTGTCACTGATACCTATGCCAAACAAATTGGCGCGGATGGTTATGCCCAGGATGCCAGTGCGGCTGCCCGTCTGGCACAAACATTTATCTGATCAAGTCAATCCCAAGAAAATATTTTAGGATTAATTTCTAACTATTTTCAGATGTGGATTTTAAAATTCACCCCTGATTATTTTTCACCATGGAAATCATAAAAGCAAATAGACATTTGCCTGGTCTGTCCAAACTATCATTGTAGGGCAATTCCCGTATTTTATTGAAAAATTAGGACGAATTTTCGCAACATTTTCTAGAACTCTATTTACCCCACATAAAAAAGTCACGGATGTTTTTGGAATTAACCGGGTCTTTACGTTTCAGCGGGGAGGGAGGGATTCGAACCCTCGGTCGAGGATTTAAACCCCCGACAATCACTTAGCAGGCGATCCCAATCGGCCACTCTGGCACCTCCCCAATGATGGACACTTATTATAGCTGGTAATGAACTATGCAGGCGGAGGGAGAGGGATTCGAACCCACGATGAAGCTTTCGCCCCATACCTGTTTTCAAGACAGGCGCCTTAAGCCACTCGGCCATCCCTCCGTGGGCTGGCGCGTGAAATTCTATCATAGTTTGCCTGCTACAGTTTTTTATTCAGCAGTAAAAAAATCTAGAGACATTTGCATTTTCACGTTGATTTCCACCCTTTTTTGGGTTTTTGGCTATAAAATGATTGATATTGGAGGAATAATGAAACATAAAGGAATTCTAAAAGGCATTATTTCAATTTTTAGATGAACCGCTCACGCCGCGCTCTTCTGTATATGCCCGGGGATGACCTTCACAAAATTCAGAAGGCCATCATTTTAAATGTGGACTGTATCTGTATGGATATTGAGGACGGAGTGGCATTCAATCGCAAAGCGTCCGCTCGTGCGACGATTATTCAGGCACTCTCATCCCTGGAATTTGGAGAATCAGAACGATTGGTACGGGCGAACGGCATCCAAACTAAATTTTTTGAGGATGACCTCGCGGCCATTTTACCCGCTCATCCGGATGGAATTGTGATCCCAAAGGTTGAAAACGCTGAAACAGTAAAATTGGTCAGTCAAAAAATGACTGATGTGGAAAAAGCAAACCGATGGTTGGAAGGTAGCATGACCATTCTTGTAATTGTGGAAACCGCTCGTGGAATTTTAAATCTAAAAGCGATCTGCCAATCTGATCCGCGTTTGAGCGCCCTTGTCTTTGGGGCAGAGGATTTGGCTGCCAACCTTGGCGCAACGCGTACGGCCGACGGTTGGGAAATCTTCTATGCTCGTTCAGAAATCATTTTGCATTGCGCTGCCTTTGGACTGCAAGCCATTGATATGGTGAAGAATGATTACCATGATCTTGAAGAACTAAAGAAAGAAGCCATTCAGGGCGCCAGGATGGGATTCAATGGCAAGCAGGTAATCCATCCAAATCAGGTGGCAGTTGTACAAGAGGCCTTTATGCCCAGTGTAGAAGAAGTGACCAGGGCGCGGCAGGTAGCCGAGCTTTATTCCCTTCAGCAGGAAAAAGGCAAAGGTGCGCTTGGTTTAGAGGGCAGATTGATTGACATGCCTATTTTTCGCCAGGCAGAAAATATTCTTGCCAGGGCAAAAGCAACGAGAAGAGCATCTCCGGGCAAACCTGGCTAAGAATAAAAATAATTGAGTGAATTATTTATAGACTGAGCAGGAAATATACAACTAAATCCATCAAGTTGCCTGACCCCCAATAATTACCAGGGTGATGTTATCCTCCCCGCCATTACGCAATGCAGCATCGGTTAATTTCTCAACTAGGATCTCCGGCTTATTGTCTTTAATTATTTTTTCGATCTCAAGGTCGGAGAGCATATCAGTCAAACCATCACTGCAAAGCAGCACCAGATCTCCTTTATCCAATTCCAAGCCCTGATTCATTAACGCTTCTTCTTCGTCGTCGTCTTGCTTCAGATACAAACCCAGATCTACTTTGGGTGGCAGGGTTGAGCCCAAATAACGGATAATCACATGCCCTAGAGGATTTTTACGGTTAATCCCATTTCCCACAGGCAGACCCAATGAACTGGCTTCATTCGCCCAGGTATGATCCCGGCTGATTTGCACCAAGCTATCTTTACGCCATAAATAAATCCGTGAATCGCCTACATTAGCTATATATAAACGCTTATCGATGACCAAAGCACAAATACAGGTACAAGCCATACCATAATGCTCCGGATGGGTATCTGCCTGGTTGAAAATCTCGCGGTTGGCTGTTAGGAACGCCTCTTCCAGAACTTGAAGAGGTTGATTGATATCCCCCTTTTCCATCTGCTCCGGGACAATTTCCACGGCTATGGAAGCCGCTGCTTCACCCGCATTTTCTCCGCCAACCCCATCGGCAACGACTGCCAGTAGGATTGGAGTGAGATTTGTCTCACTTACCTGGTAAAAAGCGTAGGTGAAGCGGTCTTCATTCTTCTCACGCACTAGACCGGTGGAAGTGCCTCCGCTGATGTGCAAATGGGGTTGATCAATACTAATCAAGAATTCTCCACGTCCTGATTAATCCAATTGGGCTGGCTGATTTCATAGCGGAAGGCAACCTTACCAAAATGAACCAGATCCCCAGAGTGCAAAATTGCTCCTTGAGATGAGACAGGTGCAAAATTCACCCAGGTACCATTCTTTGTGCTGCGGTTGGCAATCTTCACCTGTCCTTCAGCTGTTGTGGTAATTAACGCATGGATCTTTTCCACAGATGGCAATTTAAGTAAAATCTGGCATTGATTTTTATTACTGCCTGCCAGCATTTCAGCTTGATTAAGCAGGATCATTTCCATACCAGTTGGTGCCGCCTTCTTACCCGCCCAGATCAATCTTGGGGGTTCATTGCCAATTACCTTGGTCATCTCTTCGGGTACAGGGCTGATACTATTTGGGGTGAGTCCTCCAGATTCATCTGAAATAAGCACCTGTTGGGTCAGCGGGTCGCTATGCTCCATATCGATTTTAATCTGCCGTTTTACGATAAATTCACGAATATGCCCGCGTTGCCGGTAGATAAAATAACTGCCACCAGCCAATAATATGCCAACCGGGATAAGCCAGCTACCCACACCTAAGAAATCAATGACCTGCCCAATTAGATTCGATGAACGCGGGGTGACATTTACCGGAATATTCAATTCAATGCTTTTTCCCTTAAAGCCAAGGATATCCTCCACTTCCACCTGTAAAGTATGCATTCCATTGGTTCGATACGCCTTTAAAGACCAGCCAAAAAAATCCAATGGCTGTTGTGTGTTTTGAATGGCAATCTGCCCATCCACTATTAAACGCGAGGATTTTAACTGGCGCGGGTAACCATCCGGAAAGTCCACTTTCATTTGCAGGGTCACCAGATCCGGTTGGAGGGTAAGATTGCCCTGTTTATCTTCCACCCATGCTCGCGTAACCTGTACAGGTGAATTGATCAGGGTGGGGATGGGGGCATTTAAATTCACATTAAAACTCACCTCGGAGGAAGTAGCAATTTGGTCTCCGCGCTGAACCTGCACGGAGACTTTATGGGTTCCACTTTGATTGATACCCGAGGTGTAGCGTAGCCGGTAAGAGTAGCGCAATGAAATAAAGTATTCCTCCGGTTTGGGCGCCTGGATGGTTTCATTGTAAAGAAAGAATTTCCCGCCAGTTTTTTGAGCCAGCTCAGTCAGGGCACTGGCTGCGGGAGAATTGGCGCTTGCATCTGAAGCCAGCAGCCAGACAAATACCGGCACTTTTGACTGCAAGGCTTGATCTGCCAGGGCTGGAATACCCCCCAACTCGCTATCCACCGGCAAAGCAGTCAGATAAAATATAGCTTGCTTACCATGCGGGATTGGGTTTGGTTTAGCGGCGATTTCCAAAGCCAATTTCAGGCTGTCGAGGTTGGGTTTCAGGTTGAATAGATTTGGCTGATAACCCTGCAGGGAATTAGTAAATGCACCCCGTTCTTTTTGGCGTTCTGCCAGAATACCCTCATTGCTGGTCAATGAATAAAGGTCCAGAGCCGAAGAAGGCGGAAGATAATTGATCCAATTGAGCAATGCTGAATTCATATCCTGAAAACGGGTTGCACCAGTAGATGAACGATTGGAAAGTGTGGAGCTCAGATTAAGGGCGATGATGGCATCCAACCCAGGTTGGGTTAGGATCGTTTCATTGACAATCCGCTCCTGACCATCTTCGGTCAGACTTACATTCCGCAGTGTAAGGTCACTGACAAATGCGCCCAACTGGTCATAGACATCCATATAAAGGGTAACCTTGGGAAATTGAGTTAGTTCCGGTTCGGACAGGCTCAGGTTCAACCCGCTTTGTGCCCAGGCAGGCAGAGTTTGAGCTAAGAGTAAAACCGTTAATCCAATTAAGAGAAAAAAAATTGCAAATTTGCGCATCGAAATTATTTTATCTTGAAAACATTTGAATGATACTGGATATAAAATAGAGACTTCTAGCAATCCGGATTATGTCACTCCCCTTTAGTATTTCTAATAGAAAATCATTACGAACTGCTGATTGTCAATAAAGACTCAAATCTAATGTCCGGATAGGTGCAAAACTAAAACGGTGGATGGGTGATGCGCCAATCTCCCTCAATGCCTGGCAGTGTTGGTTAGTCCCATAACCCTTATGCTGAGCCAGACCATACCCCGGATATTGCCGGTCGATCTCAATCATCAACACATCCCGGGTAGTTTTCGCCAAAACTGAAGCTGCGGCAATGCTCAATGATTGAACATCACCTTTCACCAAACTCGTCTGTGGAAGGTCAAGGGTTTGAAGAAGCATATAATCCAGCAATAAGAATTGGGGTTGAATGGTGAGATCTTCCAGAGCGCGGAGCATAGCCAGGCGCGTGGCAGAAATAATGCCAATATGGTCAATTTCATTATTAGAAGAAAAACCAATCCCAAAAGAAAGGGCAGAGGACTTAATCACCTCAGTCCAGTAAGTTCGCTGCCGAGCGGTCATTTGTTTGGAATCGCGGACACCGTGCAATTTTTTGAGGATATCTTTTTTGGGGGGGAGAATGACTGCTGCAGCACATACCGGACCAGCCCAGCAACCACGCCCGGCCTCATCCAAACCAGCTACATACTGAAGCCCACCTGCCCATAAGGGTTTTTCAAATTTGAGGGTCGGGTAGGAATTATTGTATTGCAATTGTTTAGCGTTCATAAATCCCGTGCAGGACATTCCAGCGAATGGTGATCAGGTCGCGCGCCATGCTAAAGGAATCACGCAGAACTTTAACTTTGCTTTTCGGATTGTAATACCAGGGGATGGGCACTTCTATAATCTGATAACCAAGATGGCGGGCAATGACCAGGGCTTCCACATCAAAGGTCCAACCTTGCATGGTCATGCGCGGAAAGACCTTTTCCACCACATCAGCGCGGAAGCATTTAAACCCGCATTGAGTATCCTGGAGTCCGGGTAGAACGATAAGGCGCACCATTAGATTAAAAACCCGCCCGATAATATGGCGATATTCCGGTTCGTTAAAGCGTTTGGCGCCGGGTGCTTCGCGGGAAGCGATGGCGACTGCTCCATCTTTCAAAAGGGGCGGAAGGAATTTATTGACTTCTTCAATAGGCATGGATAGATCTACATCACAAATAAAGCGATACTCGCCGCTGGCTGCCAGCATACCCTGAACCACTGCCAGGCCCTTTCCACGTTGGTCACAATGTAAAGCGCGCACTTCGGGCATTTTACGGTTGAATTTTTGTACAAGTGCGAGCGTGCGGTCATTGGAGCCATTTTCCACCACCAGCACCTCGGCTTTATAAGTTTGTTTTTTCAGGAAAGCATGAATGACCTGCAGCGTTTCCGGTAGACGTTGTTCTTCGTTATAGGCAGGGATAACAATGGATAATAAAAGATTATGCATATTTGGAATTTCTTCACCGCAATTATAGTATTTACTTAATATATTATTTATGGATTTTATTTTTATGGTGAATTTTCTGTTTCGCCGATTTCGATGACCTGCAAGTTGATTCTTAATAAATGGACGCAAGGCTATTGGTTAGATTATTGGTTAGTGGTTTTTAAATAAAAGAGTCTGCAATTTGCAGACTTGAGTGACATTATCAAAAAAAGTCGGGGTGGGCGGACTTGAACCGCCGACCCCCGCGTCCCAAACGCGGTGCGCTGCCAACTGCGCTACACCCCGGCAGGTAAGAGTATAATCGGAATGCGCTTCACCCGTCAAGCAGGCACTATTTTCTACCTGTTTATTCAAGTATGGTAAATTTTCGTAAATCTTCCTTCCCATTTTTATTCATCCTTATTATTTGTTCATTAATCTTCTTTGGTTGTGCAACTCCAACCCTGTCCACATCAATTTCAACCCCAATTCCGACAACAACAAGTACACCCGTTCAGCAGGCGCCCACAATGGAAGTGAAACCAACCCAGCAAAATATGCTCATTATCCAGTGCAGCCAGCCTGGGCAGGTGAAGCAGTATGAAATTCAATCCGCAAAACTGAGGGACAAGCTGATCTTCAGTGTTTATTTTCCACCTTGTTATGGAAATGGTGTACAGGATAGCTACCCGGTGCTTTATCTGCTACATGGTCAAACGTTTGATAATACCCAGTGGCAGGACCTGGGGTTGTTGAAGTACGCTGACCAAATCATCCAAAGCGGGCGAACGATCCCTTTTCTGATTGTGATGCCCTATGAACAATACTATTATCGTTCCCCGCAAGGCAATGGATTCCCCCAGACACTTACCGATGATTTAATCCCCTGGGTGGAAACCAATCTGCATGCTCGTACCCAAAAACTATGGCGTGCCATTGGCGGCATCTCCCGTGGCGCCTCCTGGGCAATGCGCCTAAGTTTGCAGCATTATGACCTGTTCGGCGCCGTTGGCGGGCATAGCCTGCCTACCTTCAATGGCGACCTTAAGCTTCTTCCGGAATGGCTGGATGCAATTCCTGCGGGTCAGTCACCGCGCATCTATATTGATATTGGGAGCAGCGATCCGGAAGTGGAAAGTGCTATCCAATTTGAACAAGTTCTCAATCAGCATGGGATACCCAATGAATGGCATTTGAATGAAGGCCGCCACAATGAAGACTATTGGCATCTGCATATGCAGAAATATCTGGATTGGTATACCCTGAACTGGCGGATCCTCCCTGGACAATGAATAAAATCAGCCATTTTAAATTGTGGCTTTTATCCATTTTGTGCCTTTTTTTAATCAATGCGTGTGCAATGCAATCTGTGACTCCTTCCGTTTCACAAAGTCCCATTCCAACGCAAATCAGCACTCCCACTCCTCAGCCTACTGAAACCATATGTACTCAAACAAGAGGCCATTTTGAGTTTCACGAAATTCAAACTAACCACATGACTCACCCGCTTCAATTTCGGGTGTATTTACCTGCCTGTTATGCAATGGAAAAGAACAAGCATTACCCGGTGTTGTATCTTCTGCACGGACAAGGTTTTAATGATGACCAGTGGGACCGTCTGGGAGCGGATGAAGCCTTGGACTTCCTGATCGCATCCGATGAGGTGCCGCCTTTTATCATCGTAATGCCCAAAGAGTCGAATTACATGATCAATCAGTGGCAGTCCAAATATGGTCCTGCTCTGGCAGAAGAACTGGTGCCATGGGTGGATGCCCATTACCAGACTTGCATTGACCGCACTTGCCGAGCCATCGGCGGGCTTTCCCGTGGGGCGGGCTGGGCGATGCGCATCGGATTGATTTACTGGCAGACCTTTGGTACCATCGGCACTCACTCTTTTGCCCCTTTCCGTGGTGATTTCAACGCCGTGCCTTTATGGATTAAAAATATCCCTGCCAATCAGCTGCCACGCATTTGGATCGATATGGGCGACCGGGATTTCATCGCGGATGCTGCCCGGATTTGGAAGAACCGCCTGGATGATTACCATGTGCCTAACGAATGGCATGTCTTTCCCGGTTCTCATACAGAGAAATATTGGGCTGGAAATGTAAAAGTCTATTTAAAATGGTATGCCAAACAGTGGATTAAGTGAGTTCTGGAATTTATTAATATGGAGTTCGCTTAATCGGCTGTAATAATCGATATTAGATATAATAACTCCCATGAGTTTAACCCCCGAAGAAGTTGATCATATTGCCCTCTTAGCCCGTCTGGAGCTGACTGCCGCAGAAAAGGAACTCTACCGCGAGCAGCTCTCTTCCATCCTCGACCATGTTGCCTTGCTCCAAAAATTGGAAACCAGCCATATTCCCCCCACTTCCAGCGTGCTGCCCCCGCACAGTCGGTTACGTGAAGATGAAATCAAAACCGGATTATCCAAAGACCAGGCATTGCGGAATGCGCCAGATGAAAACAGGGGACAGTTCCGCGTTCCGCCGGTATTGGATAGATAAAAATGGCTCCATTAAATGAGTTCGGTGTTAGTCAAGCCCTTGAGTTATTACATACTGGCAAAGTCTCCAGTCTTGAACTGACTCAAGACTGTTTATCCCAAATTGAAAAATATGAAGGAGAACTGCATGCCTTCATCACCCTTACTCCAGAGAAAGCCTTGCATTCTGCGAGAATTGCCGATGAGCAATTATCTGGGCTGCGCCGTGAACGACAACCTATTCCCTCATTACTTGGGTTGCCCATCGCGGTGAAAGATGTGCTATGCCTGCAGGATGTACGCTGCACCTGCGGTTCCAGGATTTTGGAAAACTTCATTGCACCATATAGCGGCACCGGCGTGCAAAAGTTACTGGATGCGGGCGTAGTGCCGCTGGGTAAAACCAACACAGATGAGTTTGCCATGGGTTCCTCCACTGAGAATTCGGCCTATGGTCCCACTCACAATCCATGGGATCTTACCCGCGTGCCGGGCGGTTCCAGCGGTGGAAGCGCGGCGGCAGTGGCTGCTCATCTGGTCCCTGTGGCATTGGGGACAGACACGGGCGGCAGTGTACGCCAGCCGGCTTCTTTTTGCGGTGTGACTGGCATTAAACCCACTTACGGACGAGTCTCCCGTTATGGTCTGATCGCATACGGTTCTTCACTGGATTCACTCGGCTGCCTGGCACATACAGCTGAAGACGCAGAAATTCTCTTCCACTTGATGGCGGGATATGATGAAATGGATTCCACAACAATTGACAGACCTGTGCCAGATAAGGTTTGTGTAAAAGGCGGGGATCTAAAAGGATTAAAAATCGGTATTCCCTCCCAATACTTCATCAAAGGAATTCAACCGTCAGTTGAAAATGCAGTCCGGCTTGCAATTACCGAAATGGAGCGGCTCGGAGCAATAATCAGTGAGGTCTCCCTGCCGCATACCGAGTATGCCCTGCCAGTTTATTACCTGATTGCTCCAGCAGAAGCATCCGCCAACCTGGCGCGTTATGATGGCGTGCGTTTTGGGCTGCGCCTGCCTAGCAAAGACCTCCTGGAAATGTTCACTAAATCCCGCGGTCAGGGTTTTGGAGCAGAGGTGAAGCGGCGCATCATGCTGGGCACGTACGCTCTTTCCACCGGGTATTATGACGCTTATTATGGGCAGGCTCAAAAAGTACGCACTTTGATTAAGAGAGATTTTGAGGAGGTTTTTCAATCAGTGGATGCCATTGCGGCTCCGGTTGCGCCTACGACTGCTTTTAAACTAGGCGAACATCGGGATAACCCGCTGGCTATGTATCTGGAAGATGTGTTCACCCTGCCGGCCAATCTGGCCGGGGTGCCAGCCATTGCTTTCCCGGTCGGATTTGATGAAATTCAACTGCCCATCGGCATACAATTAATGGCTGCCCCCTTCCGTGAAGACATTCTCTTCCGCATGGCACATGTTTACCAGCAAAGCACTGACTGGCATAAGCGTAAACCGCCAATTCTTAATTAGCAATCCAAGGATTATGCTTTGATAAAAAAATTTTTAGCATACTTTTTTCTAATCAGTGTGATTCTGCTGACTTCCTGTTCAAAATCTTTATCAAGCAACGAGAAAGCGCTGGCAACCGCTCAAGATACTCTCGAATCTTTTTTCTCCTTACTGGCACATGGCGCTTATGAACAGGCTGCCGGACTTTATGGAGGTGACTATGAGGGACTGCGCAGCCTGAATCCTGCCATCCCAGTTGATGATTATGTCTCCCTATGGAAATTCGGATGTGCTGCCAATGGTTATCAATGCCTTGAGATCAAGGATATCCTTAAATCCAGCATGGATGAACAGGGCATTTTTCATTTCACCGTAGAATTCAAACAGAGCAATGGTAACCTTCTGATTGTCGGTCTTTGTTGTGGCGCGGATGCCACCCAGATGCCACCTCGTTCTCAATTTGAATTCACCGTCCAACGTAACAAGGGTATATTCTTGGTACAGGACCCGCCAGTTTTTGTGCCCTAATTTAATTATCAGAGAGAAATTATGCAAATTAAAAAACCTGCCAATGGGAAAGAATTGATTTTATGGGAATGGGCTAATTTTCAACCCGGCTATACGGAATTGAAGAAACAAATTCTCACTACCAAAAATGTCGAGGAGTGGTTAGGTGGCTGGTCATTGCTCTGTGAGCTGGGGGATGAACTTGCCAGCCGATTGTATGTGGCTACTTCTGTCAATACTGCAGATAAGTTGGCTGAGAAACGGTTTGAAAATTTCATGGAAAAAACATATCCTGGCATCAGTGAAGCTGATCAGAAGCTTAAAGAAAAATTATTAGCCAGCGGTCTGCAGCCAGCCGGATTTGAAGAACCGCTGCGTAAGATGCGTGGTGAAGCCGAAATTTTCCGTATGGATAACATCCCCCTGCAAGTGGAAGAGCAAAAGCTCAACACTGAACATGATAAGGTGATGGGCGCCCAAACGGTTACCTGGAAAGGCGAGGAAAAGACCGTGCGCTTCATGGAAACTGTGTTGCGCGAGCCTGACCGTGCGGTCCGCCAACAGGGTTGGGAATTATTATCAACCCGTCAATTGGTTGACCGTGAGAGCATCAATCGGCAATGGCAGCAATATATGGACTTGCGGATTAAGATGGCAAAAAATGCAGGTAAGGCGGATTACCGCTCCTACCGCTGGCAGCAGCTTTCTCGTTTTGCTTATTCTCCTGACGATTGTAAAAGCTTTCATAAGGCGATTGAGGAAGCCGTCGTGCCAGTGGTCACCCGTCTGACTGAAAAGCGTAAGCAGCAGCTGGGGATTAAAACGTTGAGATATTATGACATTTTTGTCGACCCAACCAATCTACCCCCCTTAAAACCTTTCTATGATGCCCGTGAATTAATTGAAAAAGTATCGGCTATTTATCATCAAGTGCTGCCCATCTTTGGAGATTATTTTGATTCTCTGGATAAAGCCGGTTTGATGGATGTACCCAACCGAAAAAACAAAGCATCTGGCGCTTATTGCACCAGTTATTCATATATCCACAGTCCTTTTATTTTTGCCAATGCAGTTGGTATTCATGACGATGTTCAGACATTAATTCATGAGGGTGGTCATAGTTTTCACGATTTTGAAACCTACGCATTACCTTATTTTCAACAGCGGCATGCACCCATGGAATTTGCCGAAGTGGCCTCCATGGGGATGGAATTGCTGGCTTCTCCGTATCTGGTGAAAAGCAAGGGGGGATTTTACTCTGAAAGAGATGCAGCCCGCGCGATGATTGAAAATCTGGAAACCATTATCCGCTTTTGGCCTTATATGGCCATCGTGGATGCCTTTCAGCATTGGGTATATGAAAACCCCGAAAAATCCATTGATCCTGTCAATTGTGATGTCTGTTGGACTACCCTTGAAAAGCGCTTCCGCCCGCATCTGGATTGGAGCGGTTATGAAGAAGTGATGATGACCGGCTGGCAGCGCAAGGATCACATTCATTTCGCTCCATTTTATTATGTAGAGTATGGGTTAGCTCAATTGGGTGCAGCCCAGATTTGGCACAATGCGCTCAACAATCAATCCAGTGCAGTGCAAAATTATCGCAGAGCTTTACAACTAGGTTGCATAGTTCCTCTGCCAGATTTATTCAAGGCCGCTGGTGTTAAATTAGCTTTTGATGCAAAGACCCTCGGCGAGGCAGTGGAATTGATGGAAAAAAAGATTGGTGAATTAGAAACAAAAATCTAATTCCCAGAAAAAATCAAACAAAAACCCTTCGGCATTACTGCTTGAAGGGTTTTTGTTATACATTATTATATCTTCTAACGGGCTAATCTTACCCAATAGGTTTGGGTGTGGGTTAATTCCTCCCGGGTACAGACGTGGGTGATTCGGGCTTCGGTTGTATAGAAGTGCACATTCCTGGAATAGTCACTGAGGATGTAAACCCATAAGGTGCCCGGCAGGTATTATCAACACTGAAAAAAGCATTCGTTGATTATTTAGAGATTAAATGATTTCCAGTTTGGCCAATGATGCCGCCAGTCGTTTTATCCCCACAGACTCAAATGCCACTCCCAGAATTTCATCATTGTCTTGAATACGGCACTCAATTACCATCCCTTCCCCCCAGGTGGCATGCTTCACGCGCATCCCTGGTTTGAAATGTGGGCTGACCTTTTCTAATTCGTTTTTCTTTTTCATGCTGCCAGTTTGCTGAATAGATTCCCAGTGTGCAAGAGAGCCATAACGTTCAGCGCGGCTGCGTTGAATATGCACCCCCTGACGAGTGAGCAATTTCTCAGGGATATCCTCTAAAAAGCGGGATGGCTGGGTCAAATTGAAAGAGCCAAAACTGCTGCGCTGGTCAGCCCGCACCAGATAGAGCTGATCCTTGGCGCGGGTAATGCCAACATAAAAGAGCCGCCTTTCCTCCGCCATCTGTTCAGGGTCATCGATTGACCGGTTATGCGGAAGCCAGCCGTCATCCAGACCAATGATGAAAACCACTTGAAACTCCAATCCTTTCGCAGCATGCAGGGTGAGCAGAGTGGGCACATCCAGCACATCCGGCAGCGTATCCTGATCGGAAACCAGAGCAACATTTTCTAAAAAGGCGCTTATGCCAAGCTCAGAGAATTCATATGCCAGCCGGCGCAGCTCTAATACGTTTTCCCAGCGACTTTGACCCACTTCACTGCCTTCTTCAATATATTCCTTATATCCGGTATCCTGCAGAATGTGGTCAAAGACCTCAGGTAACGGCGAACTTTCATTTATTTTTCGCCACCTGCCTAATTGCCGGCCGAAATCTGCCAGAACTGCACCACCGCGGTTGGAGAAATCCGCCCAAAACTGCGAATCTTCTCCTTTCTCATCCAGCTCAATAAGTAATTCTCCAGCGGAGGTGGCTCTCTGCCGGCACACCAGTTGCAATGTCACCAGGGTTTTTTCTCCTATTCCGCGCGGGGGAATGTTGATCACTCGTCTCAAGCTGATGTCATCATCCGGGTTATGCACCAGACGCAGGAAAGCAATAATGTCCTTTACCTCACGCCGTCCATAGAATCGCTGGGCACCCACCAACCGATAAGGGATGCTGGCCCGCAGGAAGGCTTCCTCCAGCAGGCGGGATTGGGCATTGGTGCGGTACATGATGGCATAATCCCCACCCTGGTGTTGCTTGGAGTCAAGCTGCTGGCGGATGGAATCCACCACAAAAGCGGCTTCGTCGTAATCATCCACGGCTTCATAAAGAGTAATAGGCAGGCCGCTGCCACGTTTTGTAAAAAGGGTTTTTGGTGTGCGGGTTTTGTTCTGGTCAATCACCGCTCGGGCAACATCCAGCACATTTTGAGTGGAGCGGTAATTTTGTTCCAATAGAATTTTACGTGCCTTCGGATAATCCACCTCAAAACGCAACACATTGCGGTAATCCGCTCCTCTCCAGCGGTAGATGGACTGATCTTCATCCCCCACTACAAACAGGTCGTGATGAGTCGAGGATATCAGGCGCACAATTTCGTATTGGGCCAGATTGGTGTCCTGAAATTCATCCACCAGCACATGCTCAAAACGCTGGGCATATTTGGCGCGTACATCCGGCTGGTCCTCTAATAGCCGAACCACCCATAATAGAAGATCATCAAAATCGACTGAATTATTGCTTTCCAGCAATTGCTGGTAACGTTCATAAACACGCCGGGCAACTTCCTCCATGTAGGTACGGGTAACAAATTCTTTGGGCAGGACCAGATTATTTTTGGCTCGTGAGATCATTTCGCGGATTGCGAATGGGTTATACAGCTTGTCATCCAGATCCAGTTCCTTGAAAACCCGCTTGATCAGCGCTTCTTGATCATCGGAATCCATGATAACGAAATTTTCGTTAAAAGGCAGATATTGGGCTTCGCGTCGCAATAAGCGAGCACAAATGGCATGAAAGGTGCCCAGCCATAAGCCTTCCAGGTTTTCAGTGAGGATTTTTTTTACACGGC
>Ga0209777_10001532_pt1 | contig 32913 bp, 58 predicted proteins | sample FrelakmetHBP12HB_FD_187147 | JGI IMG/M metagenome (GOLD analysis project Ga0209777, IMG submission 187147) | Freshwater lake sediment microbial communities from the University of Notre Dame, USA, for methane emissions studies -HBP12 HB (SPAdes)... | ecosystem: Environmental > Aquatic >... | reverse complement strand
GATGTGCATGCAGATAATGATGAGGCTCTGCGATGGGCAAGCGGCAATGGGCATGTTGAAGTGGTGCAATTGTTGTTGGATGCTGGAGCAGATGTGCATGCAATAAATGATTATGCTTTACGAATGGCAAGCGATAATGGGCATGCTGAGATGGTGAAGGTGCTGCTAGATGCTGGAGCAGATGTGCATGCATGGGATGATGGGGCTTTACAAAATGCAAGCTACTATGGGCATGCTGAGATGGTGAAGCTGCTGCTTAATGCTGGAGCAAATGTGCATGCAAGAGATGATTTGGCATTGTGGTGGGCAAGCAACAATGGGCATGCTGAAGTGGTGAAGCTGCTAAAACGAGATGTAACAAAAAAAGTCAATGAAAGCATCAAGCATCTTACACCAAGATCTGAAGATGAAATGAGACAATCTATTAAAGATCTGTCAACATTAGACAAGTTTTTGTTCGGATGCAAAAACAACTTAGATTGGGTCATCAGAGAAGCTGTCTCTGAAGAACATATAGATCCTAGCATTAAATTTGAAGCTGGATGTACACATAAAATAGATTGGCTGATAAAATTGGCATTAGAAGAAAAAGACCTCAGCGCTCATAAATTATTGAACTATGGTGGTAGTCATAAAATTGATTGGCTTGTCAAGGAAGGCGCCAAAAAAGCCGAGCCTGATCAAAAGCTGATTGCGGGATACATGTACGGGATCACATGGCTTGTCAAAGAGGCATTAGATGAAGGCGCTGACCCTACAGTGCAGGACAATTCAGCGATCAGACATGCATCTTACGCATATTATAATGAAGGTGACACAACTAATCTGGAAATTGTTAAGCTGTTGTTGAAAGATCCAAGAGTGGACCCAAGCACAGAAAATAATTTTGCATTAAGACACGCAATTCAAGCTAATCATTATAATGTTGTCAAAGAATTGTTGAAGGACTCGAGGTTGAATATAGAACCCAGAGCTGCTTACACCAATTTTTATTCACACATAGGCTCAGCGTTATTGACATGGGCGCCGAAAAATTCTCCCGAAGGTTTAAAAATGATAAAGCTTTTACTTAAGGATAAGAGAATCAGTAGCACATTACATGCAGGTGATATTATAGAATATTATGGAATGTTTTAGATATATAAAATAAAAATATAAAAATGGCAAAGTATGTAAATGAATCATTAGATGAATTCCTGAATGAAGGAAAAAAGAAATCTAAGTGGATACAAGGTGCTTTCAAAGATGTGAAAAAAAGAGGGACAGAAGGCGTTTGTTCTGGGAGCAATTTTGGTGGGCCTAGTTGTCCCAAAGGTAGCAAGCGATACAATATGGCGAAAAATCTCAGACGTATTGCAAAAAAGAAAAAGAAATAATATATGGAAAATCTAGTTAATGAAAGCTTAGAAGAATTCATAAATGAAGCAAAACGAGGGCGTGCTTTTAATAGACGGGCTGAACAAGAAATGAAAGAATTAAGACGAGAAATGAATGTTACAAATGATAAAGAAATTGATCAAACTTTATTAGATCAATATTATTATGGACAAGATGAAATGGAACGTCGTAGAGAATCATTCGCAAAAGCAAGTAAAAAAGCTGGGATTAATCCTACAGGACGAGGTTCTGAAAAATTTATTAAAAATGCATTTTAAAAATATGGAAAAGTTAGTTAATGAATCAGTAGATGATTTTCTTAATGAAAAAAGAAAAATTCCTACAACAAAAAAAGGAAAAGAGAAAAAATTTCATGAAGTGATGCATCATTGGAAATCCGGTGAGCAACATATAGGACGTTCAAAAAAGAAAGTGCCTAAAACTGAAGCTGGCAGACGTCAAGCAATTGCCATTGGCCTGAGTATGTCAGGACAAAGCAATAAAAAATAAGTTATTTCTTAAAACTTTAAATCTCCTTGTCATATAATAACAAACAAATTATATGACAGAAACAATCAAATTCCTTAAAACAAGAGAAGTTAAATCTCCTACTCGAGCGAATCAGACGGACGCTGGTATAGATTTCTATGTTCCTGAATTTACTCCGATATTTATCAAAGATTTAGCAAGTAAAAATTCATGGATGTCAGAATTTAAAATCATGAATTTTATAAAAGATAAATCATTTGTATTGTATCCTCAACAAAGAGTTTTGATTCCATCAGGCATTCATTGTCAAATGGCCGGAGATCATCGAGCTTTAATTGCATTCAATAAATCTGGTGTGGCTGCAAATCTTGGATTGATCGTCGGGAGTGCTGTGGTTGACACCGATTATCAGGGGGAAATTCACTTAAGCTTAATAAACACAAGTAATATGACTGTCACAATTACAGCAGGCATGAAAATAGTACAATTTATAGAAATGCCAATAATCAATTCATATATATCAATTGTAGAAGAACAAACTATATCAGAATTTTATGGAAAAGAAACAAGCCGAGGATCAAAAGGCTTCGGATCATCAGATAAAAAATAATTAAAAAAATACATCATGAAAACAAAACTTCAAAAGTCAATTAAGACTTTAACAAAAGCTTTAAAAAAAGATTCAGAACTTTATTATGCATATCAAGCTAATATAGCCATGCAATTTAAAGATGAATATGCAAGAAAAAGAAAAGGAAAGATGCACGGCTATATAAATAATGAAGATGTGCATCAAATTGCCAATCAAGCAGCAAAATCTTTCTTAGATTTATTAATTAAAAAAAGAAAATAATATGAAAATCGATTTTAAAAAATTACAAAAAGTAGAAAAGGAATATCACTATGATAATCCTGTGTGTCAAAACACATTACAAACAATGGTAGATTTGGTTCTATCAAATCCTGGAGTTGGTGAATCATTAAGTTATGTATTAGCTGTTAAAACATTAACAGATCTTGGAATATTGGTCGAAGATGTAGAAAAGCCTAAAGTTCAACAATTAAACTCATAAACGACGTGGTTCGCATTTATGTAGCGTCTCCTTACACTAATGGAGACAAGGAACAAAATGTTAATTTGCAGATTGACATAGCAAATGAGCTTATGGACAGAGGCTATGCGCCGTACACTCCTTTGCTCTCTCATTATCAACATCTTCGCCACTATCGTAAAGAAGAAGACTGGTATGCACTAGATAATGAGTTTTTAGTATTATGCGATGTTCTTATCAGAATAAAGCCTGTAAGAGATGGCATAGAAATCACAAGCTCTGGTGCTGATAAAGAGGAAGCTTATGCTAGATCATTAAAAATTCCAGTTTTTATATTCAGCACTATAGAAGAAATGTGCTTGTACTTAGACACACATCCATTTGAAGAAATTAAAAAAGATGAATCTTTTCTCGTCTCATCTTTATAATATAAAAACATATGATTTTAAATATTGAGCAGCGCCAAGGAAAACTTATAATTTCTTATGTTAAAATAGATGGGACAATCGGGTTTACACAACTAGTTATTCCACCTTCACATCAATATATCTATGCATATGCTCAAAAGAATAGAGGAATTCCTGGATTGCTTTCTTGGGATTTTAGACCGGTAAGAAAGATTGCAACTCAGTTTATAAATAGACACAGAATTCAAGAGTTTTTCATGGATGCAGGTGAAGATGCTACAGCTCATTTGTTCGAAGCAAACATGCCGATATTATCTGCTTGTGATATTGAAGTTGAAGTCACAGATGAAGGATTTGCTGAACCTTCAACTGCAAATAATAGAATTAATAGCATTTCTTTTTCACAATATCCTGACATCGTTACATTTGGCAATAAGATTTTATCAGGTGAAGAATGTGCTGAAATTGAACGTGGCATAAATGAGCATATCTCGAAATCTGATAAGAAGTACAACTTCATTTATAAATATCACAAAAATGAAGCAGATATGCTTTATGATTTTCTCTATAATTATGCAAGACAAGCTATTTTGATAACTGGATGGAATTTCTGGGGATATGATTGGAGATATATGATGAACAGATGCAAGAAATTAAATTTAAATGTAGACTGGTTATCTCCGACAGGACAATGGTTTCCACAAAAAATAAAAGATCATAACGAAAGTGTTGAGATAATGCTGCCACAACATAAATTGATAATTGATTACATGGCAATCTATCAAAAATGGGATAGAACTATTGAAGTTAAAGAAAATGACACTCTAGATTTTGTTTCTGAAGAAGCATTAGGAATCAAAAAATTGCAATATTCTGGAAATCTTCAAGACATGTATAACAAAGATTATGTAAAGTATATTATATATAATTGCATTGACACGGTTCTTATAGAGCTTCTAGACTTAAAGCTAAAGACAATGGCAACATTTTTAGGCTTAGGAAATATCACTCGAGTAGAAGCAATGACAGCATTTTCACCAATTGCAATGCTAGAAGCTACGTTAACAAGATATGCATATAAACGTGGACAAATATTTCCAAAAAGAGAAGAATCAAAAGAAAGAGAGCAATATGAAGGAGCTTTTGTTTTTGAGCCTATAAGAGGCATATATCCATGGGTAGCAATATTTGATTTTAGCTCTCTATATCCAAGCATTCAACGACAGTTTAAAATATCTATAGAAAATTTCTTGTTTAAAGACAAAAATCATGTGCCAAAAGCTGATCAAATTAAAACTTATAGTGGAGCAGTCTTTGATGCATCTTATGACCCTCTATTATCAACAATTTTAACAGATTACTATACACAAAGAAAAGATGCAAAAAAGGTTTCTTTATTAGCAGAAAAAGAAGCCGATGAACTTAAAAAAATCTTGAAACAAAGAAAAAAAGAAGTTAGTAAACAACTAAACTAATTGTGTTAAAGAAAATTTAAAAATGATATATAAATAAAGACAAGATCATAACTTAAATGAATAACAATAACATCGCCAAATAATTATGTTAGGCCACATATTTAAAAAGTATGTTGGCCTAAAATTTTTTAAAAATGTAAGCATTTATAGAACTAAAATAATATATCGTGAATGGCAAACTATACCCATGAAGAAGTCAAAGAAGCTACATTATCATATTTTTCAGGAGATGCAATGGCTTGTGATGTTTGGATGTCAAAATATGCATTACAAGATAAAGAAGGAAATTTTAAAGAATTAACTCCCGAAGACACACATAAAAGATTAGCTAAAGAATTTGCAAGAATAGAGCAAAAATATCCTAATCCAATCTCTGAAGAAGAGATCTTTTCATACTTTGATCATTTTAAATATATTATTCCGCAAGGATCTCCTATGGAGGGCATAGGAAATGATTATAGATTACAAAGCTTATCAAATTGTTTTGTTATAGAATCTCCAGCAGATTCTTATGGTGGGATTCTCAGAACTGATCAGGAACAGGCTCAACTCATGAAAAGACGAGGAGGAGTAGGCTTTGATATCTCAAACATAAGGCCCAAAGGTATGCAAACTAACAATGCTGCAAAAACTACAGACGGCATAGGCATATTCATGGAAAGATTTTCAAATACAACTAGAGAAGTCGCGCAAAATGGAAGACGCGGAGCACTAATTTTATCATGTGCTGTTAATCATCCACAAATAGAAACATTTATAACAATAAAAAATGACAGAACTAAAGTAACTGGCGCTAATATTTCTATTCGAGTGAATGATGAATTTATGATGGCCGTTAAAAATAATAAGATGTATGTACAAAAATGGCCAGAAAAAAATCCAATTATTTTTAAAGAGATTGATGCAAAAAAATTATGGAATTTATTTATATCAAATACATGGGAGCAAGCTGAACCAGGAATTTTATTTTGGGATACTATATTAAAAAATACACCATCAGACATATATAAAGATTATGGTTTTCAGACCACGGGAGTCAACCCGTGCTTAACAGGTGATACTTTAATTGAAACTTCACAAGGAAAAATAACTATCCGTGAATTAAGTGATAATTTTCAAAAAATGAAAAATGAAATTTATATTATGTCTTATAATATAAAAACATCTCAATTAGAACATAAAAATTTAGATTATGCTAGTTTAACAAAAATAAAAGCAAACGTTATTGAATTAGAACTTGAAGATGGAAAACGAATTAAATTAACGCCTGACCATAAAGTCTATACAAAAAATAGAGGATGGGTTGAAGCGGCAAAACTTACAGAAAACGATATTTTATTAGAATTAGACATGCAATAAGGGTAATAATCCTCGCTTTTAATATAAATATATAAATAAAAGCAAGGATTATGGATGAATTATTAAAATTAAGAAGTTTGTTAAGTGATATTCAAAATAAAAAGTTTTATATTACTATTATTAAACATACTGTAAATGAACACGGAATACCTATATGCAGAGGAAATACAGGTCATGATGTAGAGGGAATAAAACAAGATGAAAGATACCAAGAATGTAAAAAATTATTACATTATTATTATTATGAAAAAGAATATGGAATAAAATATATGATAAAGTATTTAAATTTGCCAATAACATATCCTGTTTTAAGAATGACATTGAAATCTTTTTTTGATATTATACTAAGAAAACATAATGAAATCACAGATCATTTGCATAAAATAAGAAAAGAAAAAGCTTTATATGAAGTACAAAATAAAATAGGATGGGCATCTGAAGAATGTATAAAAAAAGTTAAAATAAAAAATTCATGTGCACGAGGAATTCAGGGGTATTATTATAATAAATATTTTAAAAAATATGTGTGGTTAAGAAGTTCTTGGGAATATATTTACGCCAAATGGTTAGATTCAAAAAATATAATATGGGATGTAGAATGTACATTATATAAAATAAGTGAAAATAAATCATATAGACCCGATTTTTTTATATTTGATAAAATAAATAATAAAAAGATTATACAGATAGTTGAAATAAAGGGATATTGGAAAGATAAAGTATATAAATATGAAGAATTAAAAAAACAATTAAAAAAAGATATTGAATTTATATTGATAACTGATATTGCTCCGTATTGTGAAAAAAATATTAATAATGTCAAAGAATGGAAACTAAAAAGAATAATGAACCATGAAGATAAAAGAAGTCAAGATTAAAAAAATAAATGTTATACAAAATGAAGACGTGTATGACATATCTGTTAGAGATAATTATAATTTTTTTGCTAATGATTTATTAGTTCATAATTGTGCAGAATTATGTTTATCTTCATACGATAGTTGTCGTTTAATGGTTTTAAACTTAATTAGTTATGTAGAAAATTATTTTACAGAAAAGGCAAAATTTAATTACATACTATTTGCAAAACATATTCAGATAGCACAAAGATTGATGGATGATTTAGTAGACCTCGAATTAGAACAAATTGATAAAATACTTAAAAAAATAAAAAATGATCCTGAAAATCATGAAACTAAAAGAGTAGAAACAGAATTATGGAACAAAATTAAACAAAATGCAATTAATGGAAGACGAACAGGCTTAGGACTAACATCTTTGGGTGATGCGTTAGCTTATTTAAATATCAAATATAGTTCTGATGAATCTATCAAAGAAGTAAATGAAATATATAAAACTTTAGTTTTAAATACATATAAATCGTCTATTAATCTTGCAAAAGAACGCGGAACCTTTCCAATTTTTAATTTAGAATTAGAAAAAGATCATTCTTTTCTTACTAAATTATGGCTTGCAGATAAAGAATTATATGAAGATTATAAAAAATATGGAAGAAGAAATATAGCATGTAATACCCAAAGTCCAACAGGTACAGTAAGTCTTATGACACAAACATCTTCTGGCATAGAACCAATTTTTATGTTGGAATATAAAAGAAGAAAAAAAATAATGAATGTTGAAATAAAGCCCGATTTTATTGATCAAAATGGAGATAAATGGCAAGAGTATGTTGTCTATCACCATGGTTTAAAAAAATGGATGGAAATAACGGGTGAAACAGACATAACAAAATCTCCATATTATAAGGCAACTGCCAATGAAATAGATTTTTTAAAAGGTATAGATATCCAATCAACTGCTCAGCATTGGATAGATCATAGCATAAGCAAAACTGTTAATTTAAAATCAGATGTAACTAAAGAAACTGTATCAGATCTATATATGAAAGCATGGGAACTAGGCTGCAAAGGATTTACAGTTTATAGAGAAGGCTCTCGTTCTGGGGTCTTGATCAAGAAAGAAGAAGAATTCAAAATCAATCATGCGCCTAAAAGACCTAAAGTTCTTGAAGCAGATTATTATGTTGCAACTGTTAAAGGAGTAAAATTTGCCGTTATCGTGGGACTATGGCCAGGAACAAACAGACCTTGGGAAGTTTTTGCATTTGAAAATCCACCAATGGAGAAAAACACAAAAGGAAAAACAATTAAAGTTAAGAAAGGAGAGTATAAATTTGTGAATGGAGAATTTGAAATCTCAGATCTGAATTTGGCAATGAGCAGAGTGGAGGAAAAAACACTGACACTGTCTGCATCAATGATATTGAGACACGGTGCTCCTGTTAAATACGTGAATCATGTTATATCAAAAATAGATGAAAATGTAACTTCTTTTTCATCTGCTCTTAGAAGAACATTATCAAGATATATTGATGATGAATTAACATTAGAGAAATGTCCGGAATGTGGCAGCAGTATGGTTCAAGAAGAAAATTGCAGACATTGTTCGCAATGCACATTTAGTAAATGCGGATAAAATAAACAGTAAAACATTTCTTTTTGTCAAGTATTTTGATTATATTTGTACTATAATTTAATTAAAGTATAAAATCATGGAAAAAATTAGTCTTAAAAGCGGTTTAGTTAATATTGAATATTATGGAGAACCAGATGAACTAGCTGTTCATAATGAACTTGGAAAATTTGTGGATGATGAAGTTTATTTTTATCCGGAATTTTGGAAAGATGTTCCCAAAAAATTTGCTAAAGATTTAATGGATGAACTTAATTCGCTTGTCGAAAGGGCGGTTGAGCCTTCTGGAGAAATAAAAAATCATGAAATAATCCTGGAAATAGAAAAAGTATTAGATCATAAAGGTTCATCAGGAGAATTATTTGGAGCAGAAACTTATAATGGTTGGGAATTTGAAGATGGAACTTATTATGGAGATTTATCTCATGAAGAAGCCGTAATATCTACAGCGATGTATTGTATATCTAAATGCGCTGTATTTTTAGATTATGAAAAATAGTGAAAAATAGTGTTTTTTTTGTAGATATATAAATTAAAAAAGATATGAAAGCAAAATTAGTTAAAGAATCTCTTGATGATGAAAAAATTCAAAATTCAAGATACTTTAGTGATGAACGTAAAAATGAACTGCGAGAATTTTCAAAAAAATATCCGCAAATTCGTTCATTAGCTAAACAATTAGAAAAAAAATTAGCAATTAAATTAACAGAAAGCGACGAAGATTTTCCAGATGAACTTGCTTTAGATGAAAATGATAAAGAAATAGCATGTTTAATATTTCTTGTAGAAGATGAAAGACTTAAATTCCATAATAATGAAGAAGGAGGTATTGCTCTTATATTAGATGAACAAAACGGATTTCAATTTTATGATGGTTCTCAACCTTTAATGACTTCAGCTCATGTAAAACTAGGAAGAGGGAGATCAATGTACCAAAGTTTAATTCCAGATCATATAAATGTGAAATATTTGACCAAATCTATATATGATGAAATGATTGAAGATATTGAATCTGAAGATCAAGATTAGATGATATTAAGAGGCATTAACAAAAGCTCTAAGAAATAGGAGCTTTTTGTTTTTTTAAGTAGATATATAAATTAAAAAAGATATGAAAGCAAAATTAGTTAAAGAGAGTCTTAATGATTCTTCGTCAATTCTTAATAAAGATGAATTAGATTATACTTATTTCAGTGAGGTGAAAAATGTGTATGCAAAGAAATTTCGCGGAAAATTTTATGATGCAATTAATGCGTTGGGAATTGATGAAAAAGACGCTGTATTTGTTAGTTCATGGAATGAATCTGTTGATTGGGATGAGTTATTAGAAGAATTAAATAATAATAACATAAGTTATTCGTTTATAGATGGATTTCCTGATGATGATTTTGTTGTTTTAAATGTAAATGATTTAAAATAAAAGAAAAATATGAAAGCAAAATTAGTTAAAGAGAGTCTAAACGAAGAACGTTTTATGACTCCTGAAAGAGCTGAAAGAATAGCATCTTTAGTAGATGAAATGATAATTAAAAGTCACGATCTTGATTTATCCAGCGCATATGACTGCGCCGGATTTGGTAATGTAGAAACTGATATGCATGAAAACGTATTTGGTAGAGGAGAATTTATACAATGGTTAATTAACGATGATTGGGCTGATGATATGCAATGGAATATAACTGAACCAATATCTGATAATAAATTTGCCAGAGAAGTATTTAAATGGATTAAACAAAAAAATAAAGAATTTGGAAATTATTGGGATGGAAATATTAATTCTCCAAACTAAACTATCAAAATGAAGCTCTAAGAAATTAGAGCTTTTGTTTTTAGATATATAAATAAAACAACTCAATGAGAGCTAAATTTATATATGAAAAGTTTACAGATGAATCTGATCCTATAGAAGACATGGGCATTGGCTTAGGAAAAGCGCCACTAATTAGAAAAATAAAACAAACTGGAGCTAAAATAATTTTTAATAATGATTATGTTTTTTTGATAGATATTCCTTCAGTAAAAGCAGCATTAGAATTAGGAACAAGTGAATGGTCAATTTCTAATAAAGGAAATCTTCGAGAAGCAGCAAGATATTTTGATCAGTATCAGTTAAGTAGTTATAATAAATGTTATTTTTTAATTGATTTATTAAAAAAAGAAAAATATGTTATAACTGTTTATCCTAATATTTCAGATAAGAAGATGCTTATATATGATAAAACAGATAGACAAATAACTCTAGAAGCTTTATTAAAGATGTATCCTGAATTAAATGAAGAATAATCAAAATGAGAGCAAAATTTGTAAATGAAGCAATAAAGCATCTTACACCAAGATCTGAAGAGGAAATTGATAAAAATATAAAAGCATTAAAAGATGCAGTTAAAAAATATTTGCCATATTTAAATGCTGAATTTGACGGTAATTTTGAGTCAGGCACACAATTTTCTGTAGATGTTCCAGAAATACATGAAACTATTTCATTATATGTTTCAGAAGGAGAAGAAGGAGTCGAAATTAAATTTTATTATGATACTGTGGCATTTAATGGAATTAGCAGTGATGATGAATATCAAAATGAATTAGATTGGATACCTATAAAATCTTTTACAAAAAAAATGTGGAAACAAGTAGTTAAAGATATATCAGAGTATATAGGCTTTGATGAAGAAACTTATCAAGAAAATCAAAAACATTATGCAGCACATGAAGCAGAAATACATAAAAAAGACAGTCAATGGATTAAAGATAATAATTATAAACATGATAGATCATACGATAAAGGTAGTTATTATGAAGGATCATGGGAATATAATTGGGATGAAGAACTTGGAAAGTGGTTAGATATCCCAGAAAGATATGAAGTAATGAGGAAGCGAGGGTATGGTTGGGATTCCAAAAATAAAAAATTTATTAAAATATATAAATAAAAGTGTTTTTAATGACCGAGCTTCTTATTAAGAATATAATATCTGAGATCCTTTTTGAAAATAGAATCTGTGAATCAGAAGAAAATCATTTTGTTGTAAATTATCTTTATGACACATTGTTATTAGAGCGCTTGCTCATCGGTGAGCCACTGACAGTTCCCGAGCTTCGAAATCTCTTGCGTAAGAAAATAGTCAACTTTGAGTTTATCAAATTGAACAATGAGATCCGGCCCGCGATTGGCACGCTCATGATGCGTTATGTTCCGCAGCGTCAACATCCTAAGGGCATCAGGCCTTCATCACCTAAAGTTGCAACATTCTATGACTTGCAGAAGCACGATTGGAGATCTGTGTCTCAGGATAGCAAAGAAATAGTTCTTAAAAGGGGTGAGACTGGCAAGCCTGTTGTTATGGTCAAAGACAAACCCAAAGGCCCAGAAATTCCAGCAGAAGCTCCTGTTACACATGAAGTTGCTCCTCAAGAAAGAGAAATCAACATTGGTGATGTGTTCCAATTCTCAAAATCTACTAATATACATTATAAGTCTGGAGAAACTAAGCAACATCATCTTCCAACGTTTATTACTATTACTCGTAAAACTGATGAAGGCTGGTGGGGCAAAACTGCAGGCTCAGAGATTGATATCCTTCTGACACCTGAAAGAATGAAGCGCTTAGGAAAACTTGTAGAAGTCGGTGATGAATATGAATTTGCAAAACTCGACAAAAACGGTGACAAGATATTCACAACTATAGAGATCACAAATAAAGATGATCAAGGATATTGGGGAAGAACGGAAGATTCGAATAAAGATATCTTGCTGACAAATGAAAGACTAAAGCGCTTGCACAGATATGAGCAACCTGAAATTTCTGTCAATGGGACACCTATTGAAGAGCCTGCTGAACAACCGATTATTCGAGAACCCGGAGAGCCTGTGATTCCTACAGTGTCAAAAGTTAAGCCTATAGAGAAAACTGCAATGACTAAGACTTTTCACTTCAAGAATCCTGTAACTGGTGCAGCACAAACTGTAGAAATGACACCTAAAGACGTGATCAAGAAACTGAAAGAATTGGGTAAAGATTGGCATCTAGAAACGCCAGAAGAGCACGATTATAGTGAAGAAAACATAGCAAATTTACACAATCCAGAAGAGCCCGAAATTCCAGAAAGCCCCAAAAAGCCTGAAACTAAACCTCAGATTCCACATATAATAAAAGGTAATCAAGATCTTGAGAACATTGACGCAAAAAATTTATAATCTTTTATTTTTACAATTATCACCGTGTTTATATTTTTTAAAATTTGAAGGATCCATCGTTTTATGACAAATGGGACATGTTAATTTTTCTCTTTTTTTCAAACCAATTCTTATTTTTTCTCTAATTTCAGGTTTTTGCATTGCAATACGAGTATTATTTTTTATTTTATCATGTGTTTCTTGAGACATATTTAATTTTGATTTTCTAATATTTTCGCAGTGTTCTTTAGATCTAATTCTTCCGCGAAGTTTGTAATTAGGTTTTCCCTTTTTTGATTTACGTAATTTATCTCGCGTTTCCTGAGATATATTTTGTTTTGCTTTTTTCATTTTATTTATTGATTTCTTTTTATGTTTTTTTCCGAACATTCCATTTTTTTCTCCAAATAAATGTGCTCTATTTTCTTTTAAATGTTTTTTATGTTCTTCGGTACGTATATATTTTTTCATTTTTATTATTGATTTTTTAGTATGCTTTCGTCCTAGTGATCCTTCTCCTCCTCTAGTTAAATTATACCCGCCTTCGCTAATATGAGAATGCATTTTTTTAATCCAGTATATTTCCTTTTCTCGCCATTCTTGAAAATCAATATATTCTATAACACCTTTAATAAAATTTTTTATTTCATATTTTTTAATAGCACGTTTTAATAATTTTCCGCTTCCGTAATAATAATCATATTCATATTCTTTATCTGTAGCATGAAAACCTACATAACATCTTTTATTTATTAAATTAAATGTTTTATAAATGTAATAATACTTATAAGATTTTTTTAAACTTGCCATAGATCTTATCCAAAATATATAAACTATAGTGAGACAGCATTTACTTATCCAAATGTTGCTTTATATTTTCCTATAAAGCTAATCACTATATATTTTATATATCTATAAAAACAATATTTCTTTTTCCACATATAATAAATAAAAAATGAATAATATTAAATGGGATTTGTCTGACATCACTCTTATGCCTGCTGAAATAAGTGATATCTATAGTAGAAGACAATGTGACACCAGTTTACGATTTATAACTCCACATAGTATAATAATATATTTTTCTTTGCCTTTGATGTCCTCGCCCATGGACACTGTAACTTCAAAAGACAATTATAAAAAATATAGAAAAAATGGAATCATTCCATGTCTGTCAAGAGGCACATATATTGATTGTGATTATGAATATCCACATTTTCAAGCATTTGGTCTTTGTGAAATAGAAAAATCATTGCATGAATTAAGAAATGACGAACGCAATTCTCGTTCTTATGATGAAACATTCTATAATCATAAAAATGTTCTCATTGATATAGCCAATGCACATATGTCTAATTTAATTTATTTAATAAAGGAAATAAAGGAAAAATGGCCAAAAATGATTTTAATGATAGGAAATGTTGGAAATCCTGAAACTTTTATCAACCTTGCATTAGCTGGGGCAGATTTTGTTCGCGTAGGGATAGGTGTAGGTGCTGGGTGCACTACAAGTGCTAATGTGTCAGTTAATTATCCTATGGGATCTTTAATTTCAGAATGTTATGAATTAAGAAAGCATTATGATATAAACACCAAGATTGTAGCAGACGGTGGTGTCAAAAACTATTCTGATGTAATAAAATCTCTTGCATTGGGCGCAGATTTCGTTATGTGTGGGTCTATCTTTAACAAAGCTATCGAGTCTGCAGGCTTTAATTATCTATGGAAAATCAAGATAAGCTATAAATTAGCTGAAATTCTGTGGAGATGGGGCTTTCCGATTAAAAAGAAATACAGGGGCATGAGCACTAAAGCAGTGCAAAGAAGCTGGGGAAAAAGCAAACTTGTAACTGCAGAAGGCATTACGAAATATCAAAAAGTGGAATATACACTAGAACAATGGACCGAGAACTTCAAAGACTATCTTAAATCAGCAATGAGCTATTGCAACGCTAAGACGTTAGATGATTTCATAGGCAAAGCTAAATATGTGTTTATCACTGAAAATGCTTTGAAAAGATTTCAAAAATAATCATAATTTCGTAAATATATAGAATAAAGAAGCATTTATACGATGGGTGTCTTAATTTATCAAAATGGGATAGTTGAAGATTATAATCCAACATCTTACACATTCTCTGAAAAAGAATTGGTATTTCTTTTTTCTGAATACAAGACAATCCGGACAAAAAGATTGATAACAGTGCTTAATACTTGGTGCATTTGGGGAGAAAATCCAATACGTGATCCACAAGATTTAAACAGGATTATATCTGATATACTGGAAGAAGCTGTGCATTCTCATGCTTTGTTTGTCCATGATTCAGAAATCAATCCAGATTGGAAAGTTACAGATAATATATTATATAGAAATTATCGTGAAGCCGTTATTGATATTAAAAGATTAATTGATTCAACTGCATCTGGCATTATTAATGAATACAAAAACTTTGAAGAGAATGAAGATGCTGCAAAATTATTGCCTGTTCTCGAAACTATAGGGCCGACAAAAGACAAAAGAATTTTATTCTCGTTCAACCCCAGCGATCAATATTCAGAGTTCTACGAAAACGATGAGTTCAATTCATTCTCAAAAAAAGTTTATGACTACATACATACGCACACTCAAGATGAAGAGCCCTTCACTATCTATGCTGACAAGAAAGCTATCATCATAGTCAATACACAAAATGTGCCGATTCTCATAAACAAGATACTCGAGAAGTTCAAAAAAACTGAGCAATATGAGATCTGCAAGGAACTAGTGTCAATGATATCAAACTGGAACAAGATGCTCAAAGAATCAAAGAAGAGAAAGAGCAAAAAACCCTCTGCCAATATCTAAAACATGTATCAACACGACGATAAAAATCTGTTGCTGAATCAAATCAATCGTTCTGACAACAAAAATCTATTTTTAAAGGAAACTATTCCGTTATTCGATGACAATAGAGACACAGTCAAACAGTTGTCTAGAGACATAGAGGGAAACATTTTTTGGATGACATTAGATTTTTCTCTTAACATATTGACAAATAACAAATTCAAAGACACAAACATATATTATGACAACGGAAGCGTGGGCTTAGGTAGATCTCCGTTGTTCAATTACAAATTTGACATTGCAGTTCCGAAGAACACCATAATGACAGCTTTGCATATTGGAGATGGGTCATTCGGTTTTTCAATGGGAAACGGAACAACAGTCGGTTTTGTTCCTGAAATCATAGGCATGGGGAGTGATGAGAATGACGCAGGTCTTTATTTTGTTGGAATTGCGGGAAATAACACTCCTTCAAACATTCCGTTGATAATTTTAGATGGAAGAAATACATATAATAATAAATTAACAAACAGGCCAATTTTAGGAGTAACATCTGCAAATTATGATAAATATAATTTATTGTTAGATGCAAAAGGAAACTTAATTATTAACGGGAATTTAACAATAAAAGATGTAATAATTCAAAATCGTTCGTTAATAAATATAATAGATAAATTAGAAAAAGAAATTGAAGATTTAAAAGAAAAAATGAATAATTAGTTATGGCAAATGATATAAGCAAAAACTATGAAAATCTTCCACTAAGTGAAAAAACAAATGGTGGAATGAGCATTAATATTGATGATCAAAAATGGTTCAAACTATTGATGGATAGACAAGATGAGATAACACAAGCCAATATAGAAAGTGCATATTGCAATAATGCAAAGATAATTTGCGATGGAGTGAAAGAGATGCTTGACGAACACAAAAAAGAAATATTTAAGGCATTAGTAAAAATAGAAGACAGCATTAAGGAACTTAGAATAGAAATTAAAGGAATTAATGTAGAAATCAAATCTATCAATGTGGAAATCAAAGGGATAAAATTAGACATCGACAAAATCAATGGTGATGTGACAGCAATGAAAAAAACCGTGGCAGAACATGACTTTCACATAAAGCACATAAACAAGCATCTTGGATTATAGAAAATGAGCAGAGGGTCTTAAAATAAAAAGACCCTTTGTTGCATAATCTGTTTAAATTATTTTTTAGTGTCAAGAATAATGATTATATTTGTATCATATATTAAAGAATAGTATATGACAAGAATAAAAAACATCCAGCCGCATTTTCAGAATCAAATAGACAAAGCAGTTAAAGATTTATTAGCATCTTATGATGAAGACATAGATGTCAGTGACATTAAAGGATATGTAGTAGATTCCAGTAGAGGCCGAGCATATTTTGAAGGCGGCCAATTTACAGTTCCGATTTGGACTATTACAAAAAGGCCAAAAGGATATTTTGTTTACTACACAGCTCATGAGTTATCTCATAAATTAAAATTCAAGAAATACGGCATTGAAGGACCGGGACATAATGCTGAATTTTATGAGATATTCACTAAACTTTGTCCGGTTCACCTGCAGCATCATGAATTGCATTACAAAAAATCGTGCAAAAAATATGGAATAAAATGATTATAGAGCAAGCACAAAAATTAATTGGTGAAGTTGTTGAATTAACACTTCAAAATGAAAAAGCAGTCGGCTTGTTATGGTTTGTTGGAAGAAACGAATTTCTTGACAGACTACAAATAAACATTGGATATTCTTCACCTGCAATATATGAGATTGAAAATTGTGACAGTCTAAGACAAGTCACAGAAGAAGAGCTCGAATGCATGGATGTCAATAGCTTTAAACAACTTCAAGAACAATTAAAGAAAAAAAGCTTCAAATAATTTTTTAGTGTCAAGTATTTTGTTTATATTTGTATCATGAAAACTATTCAAAAAACTAATAATATTGATTTTGGAAGTATGTTTGAAGATTATTTCAAAAATAAACCAGTATCTTGGGATGATCCATTTGCTAAGATTAAATTTGAAAAAAACGTAAAATTTGATTTTTCTATAAATCCTGACAAATTCACACAATGGCTTAAGACTGAAGGAGAAGATATTGTAGGTGATTACAAAGTGGATGTATCTTCTATGTGTGAATATGCTTGTTTATATATTGCAAAAATCTTAAAAAATAAAAGACTCAAAGGAAGATTAGTTATTTATAGTGGTAATTTTGGATTTTGGGAACATTACTGGATAGGATATATTATCAAAGATCAGGAATACTTCATTGATTTAACATTGAAACAATTTATTCCACATGCTCCCAAGTTAGCAATATCCAAAGCGTCCAAAAACAAGCACGGGTATTCATATAAGGATACATACAAAGAGGATTTATACGAACATTTTAAGCATCAAATATTTTGAATATGACAAATATAGAACATCTCGAGTATCAATATCTTAAAGCTAAGATTGCATATTATGAAGGGACTCCGATAATGTCGGATTCAGCTTTTGACTATATTGAGCAACAGCTTAAAGAAGCTGGATCAAAAGTAATAGATCAAGTAGGAAGCAAGAGAAAAGACTTTGATTTCAAGCATCCGACTAAGATGCTTTCACTTGATAAGCTTCAAACATATAAAATTGCCGAGGCTACAGTTTATAAAGAAGAAGACTTTAATGCGTGGTACAACAAGAAATCTGCGCTTGTTCATTTTTTGCCGGCTTTAATAAGTTCTCCAAAATTTGATGGAAATGCAATTAACATAATCTATAAAGGAACTAAACTTCTTCAAGTTTTAACTCGTGGTGATGGATTTACAGGTAAAGATGTTTCAGAAAGATTTAAGACTATTATTCCTGAAGAACTTAAACTGAACGGCTTGACGGTGGATGAAGACTCGATAGTCGAAATCAGATGTGAAGTAGTTATAGACACTAAAGTCTTTGCAGAGAAATATGCAGATGAGTTCTCAAACCCTCGAAACTTTGTTGCAGGCGTAATCGGAAAGGATGATTATAATGAAGAAAAGATAAACGACTTGACAATAATTCCTTTGCATTTTATTGTAGACGGAATTCACCAAGAGCAACGCTGGTTCACAAATCCTTTGTATTCGAAAGTATATGACATGAATTTTTTTCGTAAAGACTATGTCACCATGATGAAGTATTACGAAAAGCTTCGAGCAACTTTTCAATTTCAGCTGGATGGCGTGGTGATTTCATTCCCTTGCGAGCTTAGAGCTCAGCTTGGAGTCAATGAGCATGCGCCTTCTTGGTCAATCGCAATAAAATTTGTTCCTGATGAAGTTATTACAAGTTTTGAGGGCTTAGATTGGAATGTCGGGAAAACAGGAGAACTTGCTCCAGTGATTCTCTTAAAACCAGTTCAACTGGCTGGAACAATTGTCAAAAGAGCTTCCGGGTATAATGCCGGATATGTTCTTAACAATAAGATAGGACCGGGTGCAGTGTTTAAAATAAGCAAAGCTGGGGATATCATCCCTGAAGTGCAAGAGATTGTAGTTAAATCATTTGAGACTATTACGCTCCCAACTCATTGCCCATCATGTCAAAATGAGCTTACTTTTGACGGAATTCACCTGATGTGTCAAAATGAAAATTGCATCGGGAAAATAGCCAAGAAGCTTGCAAGTGCAAGTGGTGTCATAGATCTTAAAAGTGTAGGAGGAAGAACGCTTGAGCCCTTTGCCAAAGACTTCAAGAATATGTTCGAACTTATGAAATGGGTTTATTTTCACGGGCATGAGCGCTCAATTGAAAAATATGGCATAAAGTTTAACTCTCGTTCTCATGAGATTTTTGTCAATGCATTCAAGAATATCAAATCTTTGACATATGAACAAATTATCATAATGTTAGGATATGATAATGTAGGCAGAAAGCTTTCTATTCAAATAGCAAGAGAACACTGCGGTCTGGAGCCTAATTATGCAAGCTTAGAAAGAGCGCTTGTAGCTAAATTGCATGAGCCTGAAATAGAATCCTATATAAAACGAGCAGTAAGTGATCTCGAATCACTCGGTGTCCTCGTAGATAAGCCAGAAACTAAACTTAATAAAAATAATAATATGGAAACAATTAAAGTATGTATGACGGGTTCACCTCGCGGGTACGGATACTCGACGAAAGAAGAGTTCATCTCACAGTTTGAGAATGTTGAAGAAGTGTCAATCTCAAGTAAAGAATGTCAGTTCTTGATTACAGACTCTTATGAGTCAACGAGCAACAAGATGAAGACAGCTGAGAAAAAAGGCATAACGATAAAAACATATGAAGATTTTATTAAAGATTTTAAAGTATGAAACCCTCAGGAAATATATATTATGTGAGTGTCGAAAATATAGTTTATGCTTTGACAGAGAAACAGTATAATGAAGCTCAAGAAATGTTGGAATCTGCCGGATATGGCTTTGATAAAGATTCAGAGCAGTTTTATGATGCGCTTGATTATATTATTAAAGTAGGCAAAAAAACCTTTGTTTTACATAACTCATATAATTATTAAAATTATGTACAAAAAATTTACAGTTGAATCTATTGAGTCAACACCTTCAGGAACTTATGCATGTTATACAAACGAACACGGCAATAAAACGATGACAGGATGTTTTGGCTTCGAAGTTGGAGATGAAGTCGAGGAGTGGTGGAATTACGATGGCTATTGGCCAGACAAGATAAAAGTCAATGGCGTTGTCACCTGGACTAAAAAAGACAAAGAGAAAGCGAGTGAAGAATATGACAACATGCAGAAAAGAGTAATGGAGTACATCAAAGGGGGCAATGTGAGTGACGCCAAAGAGTTAATTTCGGAAACAAACAGAAGAAAATGAAAACATTAAAATTTAACATGGGAATACTGCTAATATTCATTTCAGGATTTACGATGTTTCCTGATACAAAATATTCCATATTTTTTAATATATTTTTTATTATAATGGGGATATTGGAATTTATAGTGGGATACATTTGGATAAAACAATGGATAAATGAAAACATGGGAAAAACTGCCTGAGGAGCTAGGCGAGAATTACGTAGAAGTGATCTGGGAGCTCGGAGACCGATATGATGACGCAGGAGATGGGCACGTGTTCATGCATCACACAGAAGGAGAGTCAAAGGATGGTGAGCATCATTTCACTGCTACTGGAATCGTCTGTGACGGAGAGTTCACAGAAGTGGATGACGTCGAATACAACAGAGACGAAGGATCGAAAAACATAAAGTGGAAACCCTTTAAAGTGCTGTGATATGAAAAAAGAATTTAAAAAAGAATTTATTCATGCATTCAAAGGGTTTGGGAGAGTCCCATCTCACTGCGTGGTCAGGATCGACTCTGACACATCGGACAAGGAAGTGTTTAAGCACCTCATATTGTTCATGGACATCAACGAGGGCACATCTGTGACAAATGCCTCAGAGCAATTGGCGACAGAAATCATCAACAGAATAGGTTCAGAGCCCGAGAACTGCAGGTTCTTCGAGACATACAGCCAGTACAATTTTGACACGTTCGATGAGATAGTCTATAAGTGGAAATTCAATAATGACAAATGGGAAGCATCAGATCCTAAATGGATGCCTGGAGATGAAGACATCAAGAAAATCTTAATCTTAATTTATTAGAACACATATTAAAATGAAAAACGTAAAAGTTGTAAAGCTTGAAGGTTATATGCCTTCGGAATTCAGTGCTGAAGAATCTGTAGAAAGGATATTCGCAGAAAATGGCCTTATGATTGGGCGTATGATCACTGGATCAAAAAGCGGATACAGAGAAATATATCCAGATCATGAAGTTGTTTTTAATGCTAACATAGTCACTGAATCACGAGGAAAATGCTGGTTCGGGGACTTGGATTTTTTTGATGATTCAAATAAATTACAAGAAATAGCAAAAATTCTTAAAGAGCCTTTGTATGTGCTTTGCGAAATGGATGCAAGGTTTGGAAATGAAAACAAGCCAATAGAATTTTATAAAGAAAGAGCTGTTGTTAAAATAGATATAAAATGATAAAGCATCTGACGCCAAGATCTGAACAAGAGCTTCAAACTACTATGAAAAATCTGTCTCCTCAAGAAAAGCTAGAGACTGGAGCTGAACAAGGCATAGCCTGGCTTGTCAAAGATGCGATCGCTGCTGGAGCAAATGTGCATGCAAATGATGATGGGGCTTTACGATGGGCAAGTGCTTATGGGCATGCTGAAGTGGTGAAGGTGCTGCTAGACGTTAGAGCAAATGTGCATGGAAATGATGATGGGGCTTTACGATGGGCAAGCTTAAATGGACATGCTGAAGTGGTGCAACTGTTGTTGGATGCTAGAGCAAATGTGCATGCAGATAATGATGAGGCTCTGCGATGGGCAAGTGCTTATGGGCATGCTGAAGTGGTGAAGCTCTTGAAACAACACATGAAATAAAAATAGCTAATATTTTTTTATGTCATAATTTTTGATTATATTTGTATTACATTAATATTTTAAACTATGATAATTGACAATTACAAGATCAGATGGCGATATCCAAAGGCCAAAGATACACATCGAACTGTTTGTGTTATCGAAACTGGAAATGTCCCTATTAGCATAGCTGAAGCAAGATGCATGAAGACAGATGAATTCAGCAAAGAGTTTGGACGTAAGTGTACACTTGCAAGAGCTTTAAAAATTGCAGATTTCCCTAAAGAATATAGAACTAAAATATGGGACACTTATAGAACTATGACAGCAACACCAAGATGGCAAAAAAAATGAAAAACTTAAAAAAATTAGGTTGGATGTTAGCAGGAATGCTATTCTGGTTTCTATTTTTGTCTTTGTGCAATTGGTCTTTTAATCTTGCACACTGGGGTGTATTCTCCAGATTTGTCTTAGGCGTGTTTTCAATAGTAATAATCTATACACAACTCAATGATGAGTGAATTTTTTAAGAAAATCAAAATTACATCTGCCTGTGATTTGCCGAAAGAAGATATGGTCATCTATGGCAAATACAAGAACTCTGTAATGATAGAAGCAATAGAGTTTCATAAAGATGACTTAGTCTGGGAATTAAATCTAGATTGGTATTTATCGCCAGTTTCAGAAGAAGAACTTCAAAATGAATTATGCATATATCCTAAAATTAAGAAACATGAATAAGCTTACGTTAAAAGAAAGATTGGTGATTATTGTAGCTTCAGCTTTTATTATTACAATTGGTTGGCTGTTAGTGAGCCTTGCATTTCCATCTATATTAAATGTAAGAACTATAGTCATGTTGCTGGTGGGAATGATAATGTATCACATTATAGATTCTATAGTTGTGTATTTTAGATTCAGAAAGCAATGAAAGTAATTCCAATCAAAGACAATCTGGAAAACGGAGACTGCATCTTGTGGTATGACGTGTTTGTATATGATAAAAAATATCATAAACATATTCATTGTTTTTGCCCACTTAATGAATGCAAATCTTTTAAAGATGCAATCAAATTTTATAAAAAGTATTTACATGAAGAAGATTTTATTCCTATTTGTGTTCAATATCATAAATTTTCAAGAGAGGACTTAGAGCAATTATCAAAAGCATGTTAAAATTATGACAACATTTAAAGTAGGCAATGAATATAGAGAAAATGAATTATCCCATAGACCAGGTGGATATTCAGTGATAGTAGTTTTGCAAGATTGGATGTCAAGTCCAAGAGTGAGAGAGTATGATAAAATTAAATATCCTTATAATTTTATCAACAAAGTTAAAAAAGATCCTAACGTTAAACAAGCATTTATAAAAAAATGACAAAATTAAAGGGGCCTAAGCCTATCATAAAATTCAACAATGGATATGGTGCTATCCTATGCAACAAGTGTCGAGTGATAATAAAAGAGAATTTGACAAAAGCAGAGTTCGAGGGTAAGACAGATCTTGTCTGGTGTGACAAGTGTGCACCCATAGAACTCAAAAAACACATAAACAAAGGCATTAAAAAATGAGAACGATTTGGGTTACGTTAGACGATGACAATGAGACAACTGAAACTGTTGCTGTAGATGATTTTGCTTCAGACGAAGAAATAATTGATGTTCTCCATAAGACATTCGGCAAAAATGCTTGGCTAGCTTATAATGATGAAGATAAATCTTTTCATGACTAAGAGTAAAAAGCTGTGATCAAACATCTTACACCGAGATCTGAAGAAGAAATAGAGACATATCTTGCAGCTGTATCTTTAAAAGATTTGATTTTTGGCATGGATTCAAATTTTATGAAAAAAGAGTTATGCCGAAGGTTGCACATCGTTGACATAGGGATGAATGGCTTAAGAATATGTGCCGTCAATTTTATCCATAGCGTAGTGCAATACTATACAGTAATAGTACATATGCGTGGATATAACAGAAAATATATGTATGACGCTTTAGAAAAAGAAGACATACATTATGAAATAGAAGATGAAGAATCAGACGAATATAATGATTATACAAAAAATGTATATAAAATACGAATGAAAATCTATAAATGATAAAACATCTTACACCAAGATCAGAAGAGGAGATAAATGCATATCTTGCAACTATATCATACAAAGATTTGATTTTTTCTATGGATTTTTTTCACATGGATTTAGATTTTGCGAAAACGGAACTATGCAAAAGGTTGCATATCATTGACATAAAATTAATGTCTACTGGCTTTAGTAAGAATGTTATTTATAATCTTCATCATCATTTAGTGCATTATTATACATTGTCTATGCAAGTTGATCTTCACAACAGGAAACAGCTGTTCAGAACATTGAAAAAAGAAAATGTACGCTATGAAATAGAAGACGAAGAAACAAATGATAATTTTACTAAAACAATATTAAAAATAAGAATAAAATTTTATAAAAATTAAAATTTTGTTAAAATTTATTGCTCAAGATTTTTTAGTCTCAAGTTTTTTGATTATATTTGCTTATTAAAGACTGAAAGAAATGAGCATAAAGCATTTGACACCCAGAAGCCCCAAAGAACTAGAAGCCCATGAAAGATCATTGTTCTCAGGAAAATTGTTAAAGGAAATGTCTTTTGATGAACTGTCTGAAATCATTCATCTTGTCAATCCAGCGTGGAATGCAAAAATCAATATGAAAAGACGAGCCGCAAAATCACCTTTTCATAGAGGTCAAGTTGTCAATTGGAGCGGAAGAGACGGTGGAGAGCATCAAGGCATAATTATGAGGCTCAATAACAAAAGTGCTTCAGTAAGAGAAGATGAAGGATTTAGGTGGAATATAAGTTATAGTTTATTAAGATAAAAAGTAAACATGAAAAACGAAGCAAACGAAGAAATTATCAGACAAGCAGTTAATAAAGCATTGAGCAATTTTAACACTGAAGGAAAATCCTCTTTTTGGACTAATGTCGGGATCTTAAATGTTCGAGAGCTTTATAACTATCTCTTATCACAACCCAATTTTGACACAAATGAATTCAAAGCTTCGAGCAATTTTGGAAGCTATCTCAAGACTAACATTCGTAAGTTCAATCTATTCGGCAAACTAGATTTATCTGTAGGAAGAAAAGAAGACAAATCAGCTTTAGCAGAAGAACTTATAGAAAGCTTCAATTATGCTTTAGTAGAAAAAGGAAAAGAACCCAATGATGATGATTATGTTCTTCGAACAAAAGAGGGCAATGGTGGTGTTGTTTTTTATAGTTGTGGAAAATTATCTGAGCATGAGATCAATGTGACACTCAAGGCTGCTTACAAGATAAGGGAAGGAGTCAAATATTTTGATGTTCGAGTTTGCACATACAAAAACTGGAAGGGCTGGTCAGACGAAAGACAGCAGGCTTCATCTTGGAGAGCAGAAATGTCATTTACAAGATGAGCAGAAAGAAAGCTACATATGATGTTCTTGATTGTTATTGTAACGGTATTGTAATGTTGCCATTTAAACAGAAACTCAAGAAAGTTTCTCTTGTCGAGGCACAAGAGTTCATAAAAGAAAATGACATTCGATCTCTTGAAAATGTTATTATTTATGCCGGAGAAACAAGATTGATGTTCGCAAAAACAGGAAATTATAAATTATATAAATTATGAAATAGACTATGAAAACATTTTTGAAAAAATTATGGGAAATAATAACAACTCCTTTGCCAGATTTAACAGAAGATGATTATGATGATAGATTTGACAGAGTAAATAAACCAAAAGATAATAGTTCATGGTGTCCCTTTTGTGGATATTCTGGAAATGCTGATGAACTTAGATGCCATTTATTAAATGATCACAAACAGATGCAATGAAACAACAAAAGATTTGAAATTATGAGATACGAAGTTATTTTTTTTAGCAGCATTAGTGGAGAAGAAAAAACTGTCAAACAAAAATTTGACAGTTTTGTTGATGCTGATAAATGGGTGACTGAATATGAATATGACTATCAAGATATCGCAATCAATGAAAATGGAGACGAATATTGGAAAATTTTTTATCGTTATTTCAATCCCGAAGATAAAGAAAGCTATACAAGTTATGAAGTAAAAGAAATTTAACTATGAAAAATATTTTTAAAATTGAGCGTGACGAAAATAATATTGTAAAATGGGAAACACCTCAGCAAAGATTTGCATTTGTTTTTAAAACAGTTTCGTTTATTATTTTTGCTCCTATTATATTTTTCACCTTCATTTGGGTTTTTTATTGGATTTTCACAGGAAAAAACATATTTTATTTTTGGCTGGAACTTTAACAAAAGTTTAACACTTAATGTATTTTTAATTGAAGAATTATGATTATATTTGTATTCATATTAATTAATTAATTAAAATTTAAGACTATGAATTATTACAAAATTGTTAATTCAAATGATGTTTCTCCACAAAGGGGAAGAAAGCCCTCACAATTCAGGACAAAAGTCGACAAGACTTTAGCTGTCATGGATCCAAAATCGTCTTTTACAGTCTGGAAAAAAGCAAACATGACTAATGAACAACTTCAAAAAACATTAAGTGCCTACGTTTGTTTTTATCAGGAAAAAACGTGGGCAGTAAAAGATTTTCTACAAAAAAATACAAACACGGAGTAAAAGTTACTCGGGAAGAATAAAATTTTTCATGTTTGTGTGTTTTTAATTGTGCAAACCCTGGACTTTAGAGTTCAGGGTTTTTTTGTCTTTAAAAGAGAAACAAAGTAAGTCTCAAGCAATATAATAAAAAAGATAAAAATTTGTCAAATCTCAATTACATAGTTTATCCGGGAAACAAAACTCTTTTCTTACCTATTATTTTGAACCTCGTCAACAGCGTCAAGAATTCTGTGACTACTTTTATCGAGCCCTTTGCTGGATCTGGAACTGTTTCACTTGCAGTCTCTCACTTATTTCATCACATTATTCTTAATGACATTGATTATCATGTCTTCAAGATCCATGATGCATTCAAGCACGGAAGCTATGAAGAGCTCAATGAAGTCATCGAAGAAGTCTGGTCATTCGGAAATCCCATGCAAATAAAAGAAGATTATTATGCAGCTAGAACTGCTCTAAATGAGAAATATCATAGAACAAACACTGGAAATAAAGAAGGCATGTACTATTGGGCTATTAGCAGCTTTGCAATAAACTCGTTGATGCGTTTCGGGCCTAACGGATTTAATCAAGGCTGGGGTTTTCGAGGCATAGGCAGAACAGCTGCAACTAGAAATATGAATGAGCAAAGATTTAATGAAATTCATAATGCATATAAAGACATAAAATTGTTTAATCAAGATTATCTAGAATGGCTGCCTAGTTATGTCAATCATGAAACAATGCTATTTATGGATCCTCCTTATCTTGATAAAGAATCGGGAACATATACGATCTTAGGAACAGAATATGAAAAATTTTTAAATCTTATCAAAGAATGGCCCGGGCCTGTCATATACACTGATGTCTTTTCTATGGAAAAACTGGAAAAATTGGGAGCTAACTGGAGCCATAAAATTCTAAGACAATCTATGGGCTCGGGAAAGCCAGGCAAAAACAATCAAAAAATATCTGAAGCAGTTTATTTTAACTTCAAAGAGAAAAATAGTAATGTAGTTTTGTTTTAGTGAAGATATATAAAACAAACTATTATTTTTAATGAGAGCTAAACTTGTGAATGAAAGCATCAAACACTTGACGCCAAGATCTGAAGAAGAGCTTCAAGCTATATTTAAGAATCTATCTCCTGAAGAAAAGTTTAAGACTGGAATTGAACAAGGCATAACTTGGATCGTCAAAGATGCAATTGCTGCTGGAGCAACAAATATACATTATGGTGATGATTGGCCATTAAAAAATGCATGTGATAATGGATACTATGAAATAACTAAACTTTTAATCGATAATGGCGCAAATGTGCATCATTTTAGTGATTATGCTTTGCGACATGCTAGTTTTCACGGATATTATAAAATAGTGAAATTATTGTTAGATGCTGGAGCAGATGTGCATGCAGCTAATGATGAACCTTTGCGATGGGCAAGAGGAGAAAGACACACAGAGATTGTAAAATTGCTGAAGCAGTATATGTAGCAGCTCACTCGGGCTTCTCAATAATGCTGAACGGGATTTTCAGTATATTAGAGAAATCTAGGCCTGCGTCTTCCATAGATAAGTCATTTTCTTCGATTATCCAATTTATTTTAAGCTTAAACCCCTTGTTAACGACTGTCTGACATGCCTTGAAAAAATTCAATAGGGGCCTAGCGCTCCGTGTGTTGAAATAATCCAAGTCTATTGTCACCTCAAGATCTTTAGCATGTTTTGTTAAATAATGTTTCAGATATTCTGTAAATGACTCATAGAAAATTTCAGGACAAACAAATGTAGATTTTCCAGTGATCAATATCGTCCCAGCTTTTTCATCAAAATCTATTGAAGGTAGAGTGTTGTCATCATTAGCGTCTATCACCATAAGAAAAGTTTATTTTATTTATCTTAAAAACTTTATTCATTTTTTTATTTATAATAACTACATTTTAAAAAGTTATTTATGAATAATGAAGAATTAAATAAATTACGAGAATTACGAGAAATTTTATTAAATCATTCTTATATTGATTTAGGGCGTTCACTTGATAAATATCGTGAATCTCGAAGTGAAGATGATCAACATATACTTGAGTTTAAAGATATATTTAAATATACAAATCAAATATCTCAAGATATGACAAAAATCTTTAATTATTATATATTAGATGTTTTTTTTAGAAAATGTCAAAATATATGTTTAGATATAATTCAAAAAGAAACAAGTGGATATGATTGTTTATTATTTGCTTTACTTCATGAAATCAAAGTAACTCGAGCTAAATTAGAAAAAAATGGTTCGCATACTATATCATCATGGAGTGGAAATAAATTCCCCAAAACATCAAAACTTATTTTAATATCATATTTTTTAGATTTCGAGACAAATAGAATTTCATCTATGTTTGTAGGAATTATTGATTTAAGTAAATGTAAAACTATATGGAAACATGGCAGTGCAAAAGTTAATTACTCTACGTTACGAATTCCATTAGAAGATGCTGATAAAATGCAAATTATAATAGGCAGTAAAAAAGTTATGAGAAAAGGATCTATATATCAACATTTTTTATTAGAAAAGTTAAATATTATTTAAATTTTTAAAAATAAGTATCAAAATATTTCTTCGTGTCAAGTTTATCATTTTTAATTGTAGAGTAAATATAAACGATAATTCTCCTATGCAACATTAATGCCCGAGCACTTTGAAGAGAATCTAGAAAACTTTAGATCTTTAAATTGATCCAAAGAAAGTCTATACATCTTTTTAGACTTTTTGAAGAAATAATATAGTTCTATTAAAGACTTAAGCTCTTCTTTGATATCAAATTCTTCCAACGACTTGATAACTAAAGATTTAAACAGAGTTAAATCTGGTTGAACTATATTCTTCTTTTTTTCTTTTGTTTTAATGATATATTGCAAGTTAAACTCATAGGCTCGACGACCAATCTCTATAGAAGATAAGATCATGTCTGGTAGATTTAGGCTTCTATATAGAAAGTTGCCGATGAAAGAACTATATTCTGGTTTAATTTTTAGAAGCTTTATCTTGAATATGTTGCATCTCTTGGTTAAATTATTGACAAAATCATTACGAAGCCATTGATTGTTACATAGACGATTAAAGTTTTTGCCATTAGCTTTATCTGAAGAAACAATAAATAAATCTTCAATAGCAATCATCTCAACTTTATAATAGAGCGCTTTATTTATGATGTTCTTTGACACTTCAAATGCTTCAAATCTTCTCTTATCACTAAGATGAATGCGTCTAGAATCTGAAGAATCTAGCTTCATCTCTTTAAAGCTATACTCTTTGTCATTCAATGCTTTAAAAGAATATATTCCTGACTTTATGACTTTAAATTGATTTTCAGAAGCCCAATCAACAATCGACCAACCAATGTAGTTAGGATTAAGATCTAGGGCCAAGACTCTGTTTTCTATTTTAGCAGTTTCTTGAAATGTGGTCAGCTTGGCTTCATCAAAAGTCAAGTAAATATGTTTAGAATCAAGCTTATAAGTTATTGACAGATTTTTATTCTCTTGTCTCAAATAGAGATTTTTCAATATATCTCGATATTTGCCTCTTAAGTTTTCTAGATATAGTTGAATTTTTGTAGCTCTATTTGGCTTAAATAAAATACTATTTAATTCTTGATCTATCTTAAAAAATCTATTGCCTTTAGAATTAGCACATCCGATATTACATAGTGGATTTAACTTCAAGATTTTATATTCTTCTTTAGTGATCTTATTTTTCATCCGCATAAAGAAATTTTTCTTGCCGCCGAAGATAATTTTCTGATCTTTTCTAGCTTCTATTATCTGGTATGCTTCTCGAATTAAACTCAACATGAACCAAGAGTTTATTAGAGATATGTTATTAAGCTTCTTGATCTTTTGTAAGATAGATGAATCAGATTTTAGATAATTAAACATTGAAGAAATGTGTTCTTCTTCTAAAAATCTGTTATATGCAAAATGTAAACAAGAACTATATTGTCTCTGATAGTCAAGAATCACAGAAAGATTTTCATCTGATGTTTTATATTTAAGCTTTATTGTTTGCATTGTTATATAAACATATATTCTATATATTAATGCAAACAATGATGAAAAGCGCAATTAATGCATAAAAAATTAAAATTTTTGTTAAAAATATTTTTTATATCAAGAATTATGATTATATTTATATCATATTTAAACATAATTAAAAAAACATACAGACATGGCAAACTTATTCGACAAATCGAAAGCTACAGCAACAGTTAAAAAAGCTGAAAAACATGAAGTCGTTGAAATAGCAAAGACTTATGAAAAAGACTTGACTCGGATGGCTGAAATAGACGCCAAACTTGCAGAACTTGAAGCTGAAAGATCCACTCTTGATGCAGGCATAAGAGAAGAAGCTAAAACTGCAATGATAGAGCTTTATGCCAACAAAAATTCATTTCCTGGAACTATCAAAGTAATGGCTGGCAAAAGGTCATTTTTGTTCATCACAGCCGACAAGTACATCAAGATCGATGAAGCTAGAGCAAAGGAACTTATAGCAAAATATGGTGAAGAAATTGCAACCGAAAAAACAGTTTTCACACTGAATTCTGAAATGGTTGACAAATATGCTGAAGTCCTTAGCGACCTTATCTTAAAGAGCAAAAAAATCTCAGAACAAGACAAAGAAAAACTCATCGAAAGCAACACAACTTGGACAGTCGCCAAAGGCATAATCGAAAAGCTCAGAAATGCAGTTTATGCAAAATTCAGCATCAACAGCATAGTTGAAGACATCAGACCAATTTTCTCAGTAAAAGCAATAAAAGAATAGAAATCATGGGAGCACTTAAAGAATTTTACTTTGAAGAAATCTGTAAAGGAATAGCAGAATCACAGAACGCTGAAGACTTTGATTTTCAATATCAAGAAGTGGAAGAAGACGCTCAAATAATTATGAGAGTCGAAGAAATGAAACACTCAGAAATGCCTAATTTTTTAAGATGAGTTTCTCATACATATATCCTCCTCGTCCTGAAACAAAGATAGCTTCCTCGAGCTTGGCACTGTTTGAGAATATGAATTTATATTTTGCTCAGCCTAAGCTTAATGGAAGCTCGATGGAAGTTTATTTCTTGCAAAACGAGATCAAGACAATGAATCGACACAAAGAACCGATTTCTTGTAAAATTGCAAAAGAAGAGCTTTTGGCTCTCTATCATGGAGAAGACCAGATGATCTTGTGTGGAGAGTATATGAACAAAAATCAGAAAGATGAAACTAGCAAGCCTTGGAATCATAAGTACGTTATCTGGGACATCATCATGTATAATGGAAAGCATCTGTTAGGAACTACATTCGAGGAACGGTATGTATTGCTCAAGTCTCTCTATCCAGATAATCTAGTCAAACCTCACTTGCACCAGATAACTGAAAACTGCTTTAGGATAGAAGCAATAGAAAAAGACTTTAATGATGTATTTTCGAAGATCGTCAAGTATGACATGTATGAGGGCTTAGTCATGAAGCGCAGAGATGGAAAGCTTGAGAATGGGACAACTGCAGCAAACAATATGAGAACTCAGATAAAATGCAGGAAAGAGACAAAGAACTATAATTTTTAATATATGAAAAATCTGAAATTTTTGAAGACAACTAAGTGGTGGATGTATCTCCCGTTTGCTTGTCTTTTTATGATTGATTGGGTGTTTGTTGTAGACGATGATGAGACTTGGATGCAAGGATGTCTGAAATCAGCGTTCTTTACATTCAATGTTCTATGGACATGCATTGCTGTTACTATAATAGTTTTTTTGATAATTTTTTAAAATGAGTATCAAACACTTAACACCAAGATCCGAACAAGAACTTCAAGCTATATACAAGAATCTGTCTCCTCAAGAAAAGCTAGAGACTGGATCTAGTCAAGGTATAGTCTGGCTTGTCAAAGATGCAATTGCTGCTGGAGCAGATGTGCATGCAGGAGATGATTATGCTTTACAATTGGCAAGTATATACGGGCACGCTAAAGTTGTTAAGCTGCTGCTTGATGCTGGAGCGGATGTGCATGCAGATAATGATGAGGCTCTGCGATGGGCAAGCGGCAATGGGCATGTTGAAGTGGTGCAATTGTTGTTGGATGCTGGAGCAGATGTGCATGCAATAAATGATTATGCTTTACGAATGG